>ERZ795059.2717-NODE-2717-length-17952-cov-9.786780_pt1 | contig 17952 bp, 19 predicted proteins | sample MGYA00375143_ERZ795059 | MGnify/ENA primary metagenome ERZ795059 (study PRJEB30188, sample SAMN05720168) | activated sludge metagenome | isolation source: Anaerobic digester | place: USA | collected 2015-01-07 ... | reverse complement strand
TGCTGAGCTCAGACCATTTTTCGGGAGTTTAAGTCAGAATCGAACGATTTTGGTTCATCTTTCATTATTTCAGCGGCTCTGCCCATATCAACACCTTTGTTTTTCCTCATCTCATAAAAGGTTGAAACAAAATCCTGATACCACTCACTTTTCAATGGCTCGACAATTTTGATCCCGTCAAGAGAAACATTCTCTTTCTGTGCCGTTTTCAGTATATCCGCCTCATTTCCTACAAGAATTACTTTTGCAAGTTTATCTTTTGTAATGATAGTAGCGGCTTTTACAGTTCTTGGCTCACAACCCTCCGGAAGCACAATAGTTTTTCCGGCTTTCACAGCTTTTTCATGCACCATTTTTACAAAATCCATGACTCAATCTCCAGAATGAAAAGTTGAACAACACAGTTGAAATATATGCTCTGATTTTAATCGTTGTCAAATAAATCGGAATAAACGCAGACCATTTGTCCTTTATATAGATCCTTTATTCTATTCCGACGAGAGCTTTGATATACTGCTGTCTTTCCCACGCATCGGGATTATCGATCTTTTTCTGGCTTAAGAGACCTTTAAATTCACTTAATGACTTGAAATTTTTCCTTTCCATCCAGTCAAGGATCTCAAGATTCATTTTTGCAATGGAGTCAATGCCGTTCTGATAAAGAGCACTTACTGTCTGAACGGTGTCAGCACCTGCAAGTATCATTTTTATTACATCACGACCGTCCGATACTCCTCTTGAGCCCGAAAGTGAAAGCTTGGTCTTTCCTGAAATAATGCTGATCCACCTGATGGTTTCAGTGATATCCTTTCTTGATGAACGGACATACCCCGGAACAAGCTCAAGTTTGTCAATATCAATATCAACCTGATAGAATCTGTTGAAAAGGACAACTCCTGAAGCTCCGTGGGTTTCAAGAAGTTTGACCATTCTTGCTATATTTGTGAAATTCTGCCCCATTTTGACAGAAACGGGGATCCTCACCCCTTCCTTTACCGCTTTGAATGTTGCAAGATAATCGTCCGTCACCGAGTCGGCACTTTTTTCAATATCATGGGTTACATGGCTGATGTTAAGTTCAATAGCATCGGCTCCGGCGCTTTCAATTTTTTTTGCGAACTCCACCCAGTATTCCTTTGAAACACAGTTGATGCTTGCAATGACAGGTATGGATATCTCCTTTTTGGCATTTTTAATAAGGTCAAGATAGTATTCCGGACCGAAATTCATACTCATCTGAGAAATGTATTCCATTGATTCAGGATGAAAAAACGAATAAATTCCCTGCGTTGCACTTTTGATCCTTTCTTCGACTATCTGTTCTTCAAAAAGTGATTTGAGCACTACCGCCCCTGCACCTGCCACTTCCAGTTTCTTTAAATTCTCAACTGAACTTGTGATGCTGCATGAGCCCGCAACAATCGGGCTTGTAAGCTCAAGACCGAGATAATTTGTTTTGATGTCTGTCATTTTTCTTCTCCCGATATGGTTATTAAACTTTCAGCAGTTCTATCCCTTTTTTCAATCTTTTTATTGACTCCTCTTTTCCGATTATCGCAGCAATATCAGTCCCTCCACCCGGAGTAAGCTCTTTGCCGCTGAGAGCGACTCTGAGCGACCAGAGGATGATCTTTTTATTAATTCCGCTCTTTTCAGCAAGGTCATTGAGCATCAGATAAAGCTTTTCGTGGTCCCAGTCAGAAAACGATTCAAGTGCCGGCAGCATTATTTCAAGTGCCTGCAACGAATTCACCTTATCTGTCTTCATCTTTTTATGTTCGTACAGTTCTGCAATATATTCAGGAAGTTCATCAATGAAATCAAGCTGAGGCGGTATGTCTGAAAAATACTCTGTCCTTTTGTGAAGTCCTTCCGCAATGACATCAAAATTGACATCATCCCTTTTAACAGTTTTTTTAATGAACGGCATTGCGTGCTGAAGAAACTCTTCGTGCGACATCGCCCTTATATATTCACTGTTGAGCCACCTTAGCTTTGCTTCATCAAATATTGCAGGAGATTTGCTTATTCCGCTAATGTCAAAAGCATTTATCAATTCAGGAATAGTGAACTTTTCCTGATCTGTCCCCGGATTCCAGCCAAGAAGTGCGACATAGTTCAAAAGTGCCTCTTTAAGACACCCTTTTTCAATGAAATCGGCATAACTTGCATCGCCGTCCCTTTTTGAAAGCTTTCTCTGCGCATCTCTCATTACTGGAGAAACATGGACATAAAACGGCTTCTCCCAGCCGAAAGCTTCGTAAAGAAGATTGTATTTCGGTGTTGAGATAAGATATTCGCTCCCCCTTACAACATGGGTTATCCCCATAAGGTGATCATCAACGACATTTGCAAAGTTGTATGTCGGATAACCATCTGATTTCATTAAAATAAGATCATCCATGGTGGAATTTTCTATTGTGATGTCGCCATATACTTCATCGTGAAATGAAGTTGTTCCGGTCAACGGCATTTTCTGCCTTACAACGAACGGGACTTTGTTTTCAAGATTCTTTTTTATTTCTTCTTCACCCAGATCAAGACAATGTCTGTCATATCTTGTCTGTGTCCCTTTGGCTTCGCATTCAGCCCTTAATGCATCGAGTCGTTCTTTTGTGCAGAAACAGCGGTATGCATGACCTTTTTCAATTAACTCCAGAGCACATTTTTCATATATTCCTGAAGACATTCTTTCGCTCTGAACATAAGGACCGCAATCTCCGCCTACATCGGGGCCTTCATCATGGTTGAGCCCTGTTTCGGCAAGAGTTCTGTAAATTATATCGACAGCACCCTCTATTTTTCTTTCCTGATCGGTGTCTTCAATTCTCAGAATAAATGTGCCGTTATTCTTCCTTGCGATCAGCCATGCATAAAGAGCGGTCCTCAAGTTGCCGACATGCATGTATCCGGTGGGACTTGGGGCAAATCTTGTTCTTACTTTCTCAAATTTCATCAATGTCATTCTCCATCGGGTCTTCTTTCTGTTTAAGAGGTCTTATAAAAAGGTATATGTTCAGCCCCATGGCCGCGATCAGCATTATAAAAAAGATCAGAGCGGCATAATCACTCCCCGGCTCAAGCCCGGCTTCGATCAGGATCCCGTCTTCATCCATTTCTATCATGAACGACCTTGCAAAGAAATTCCTCATCCTTGCGGCGTTTGAATTTGTCTTGAACTTGTATGCACGCCCTCTTACAGTTTTATACTGCGGGCCTTTAGATTCACCGTCATTCTTTTCGTTTATAATGAACTTTGACGAACCGGTAAGATAGTAGAGAATGTATTCTGTTCCGGTGATTCCTCTCTGGATAGCACCGCCCTGTACCGAAGTTATCCCTTTGACCTGAACAAAGTCACCGTCATCGACCTTTTCAAAATTCGCCTTGTCTATATCCATGGCATCTTTAAGGTCTATCGCTTCCGAACCTGAAAAGAAATAGACAACTTCGCCAAAGAAAGAATATATTCCGAAAAGAAGCACCGCAGAAGCCAGAAAAAATGTGACGGTGTTCTTCCTGCCGATGTAGAACGATATCTTTTTCAATCACTCCTCCTTTTTTAAAAGTGTCACTGCCATTGCGACTATTCCTTCGCCTCTTCCTGTGAAACCGAGCTTTTCAGTCGTTTTTCCCTTGACCATTATTCTGTCAGTCCCGATACCTGTTATCTTTGAAATCTGCTCTCTGATAAGTTCGCGGTAAAGCGATATTTTCGGTGTCTCACATATTACAGTCACATCAATATTTTCTATCAACCAGTTATTATCATTAAGTTTCCTAACAACATTCTCTAAGAGCAGAGTACTTCGAATATTCTTAAATTCCGGATCTTTGTCAGGAAAGAGTTCGCCGATATCTCCGAGCGCACTTGCACCCAGAAGTGCATCTATCACCGCATGGATAAGCACATCCGCATCGCTGTGACCTGCAAGACCGGTGTGGTCGATCTTCACTCCGCCAAGATAAAGTTCGCGGCCCTCTTCAAACCTGTGCACATCAAAACCCTGTCCGACTCTAAAGATCATATTATCCCCACTGTCGAAAAGAAAAGCTGCATGGCTACATAAAAACCTGTGAAAATATATGCCTTTCTTCCGTTGAAATTATTAAGTGCCATCCCCCCTTTATGGACAAGGAAAACTCTCCAGAAAAAGCCGGCGATGTTACCTATGACCGGAAAAATGCTGAAAAGACCTGTGACCATTATGAAACTGCTCATTCTGTAGAAATGGGTCAGCCGGGTCTTTGAACCGAGCATTACGCTGCCAAGATGCAGGATGAAAGCTGTAACGACTATCGACATGAAGGGTGTAAGAACAAGGTGGGAAAAAAGCGAGCCACCGTCGGGATACATCTGGTCATATATCATTCTGAGCTTGTTCTCGTCTGCAAATATTGATGCCCCCAGATCTCCCATTTTAAGGAATGTGTCCCGGAATGTCGCAAAATCGGGGAAATAGGACTGGAACAGTTTAAGTACCCAGAATGTCTGGAAAAGCACTGTCAGAAAAGCAAGGATTATCCCGTATATCGGCATCAATCCCGGATTGGCCGCATGTTTCATGTCCTTGAAAAATTTTTCAGGGCTTGTGGCTATCTCTTTTGTGGTTTTTATGAATGCTTCCGCAAAACCGAGCTCGTGCCATCTGTCCCACGGAGTCCCTTTGAAGAAACCTGCTTTTTTAACCTTCTTCATCTCCCCGAAAGGATTGAAGAAACCGTTCTCGTCCTCGATCTTTTTCTTTGATGATTCTACATCGCGTTCGAGTTTAAGTTCACGGGCGGTCTTTATAACTCTATTCTCTTCATCCTTCAAAGGATCGCCAATGAAAACAAGAGAATTACATTTCGGACACATAACAGTTCCCGGAACATTTACAGAAATTACTTTTTTACAACTTGGACATTCGGTGATCATCGCTCACTCCAAAAAAAACGGCTTACTGTATACCATAATTGTTTAAATTGAGCAAGATTGATATATTTATTTTTTTTTAGATCATTCACCTTGATTTTAGATTTTATTATGAGTAGAGTTAGCCAGATTTTTGGTACTTATTCAGGAGGTTACTGTGTGTGGAATTGCCGGCGTATTTAATGTTGAAAATGGTGAAATTCTTGTGGCTGAAATACTTTTTGCAATTCAGCACCGCGGTCAGGAAAGCTGCGGCATTGCTTCAAAAAATGAATTCGGGAACATTTCAGGTTACAGAGGAATGGGACTGGTCAAGAATGTCCTTACCGAAAGCATCCTTGCAAAATATCAGGGAAAGATCGCAATCGGTCATGTCCGCTATCCGACAGCGGGAAGAAGTGACGAAACGAACAGTCAGCCCCATGTTATAGAACTTCCTGAAGGTCCGCATCTTGCCATTTGCAGTAACGGCGACATCATAAATTACTACGAACTGAGAACATGGCTTGAAAAAGAGTACGAGTTCACTTTCAAGAGCGATAACGACGGAGAGCTCATCGGCCGGCTGATCGCTTTCAATCTCATACACAGAAAAATGACCATCGAAAACGCCATCGTCGAAACTCAGAGCCAGTTGAAAGGGGCTTTTTCATCTATTGTGATCTACCGCGACCAGATGTTCGCATTCAGAGATCCTCATGCCTACAGGCCTTACATTCTCGGACATCTTCAGGGTGTAAGCGAAACAGGTGAATATTCCTCAAACGGTGTTGTTCTTGCTTCAGAAAGCTGTGCTTTCGGCATAGTGGGAGCAAAAATGATCCGCGAGCTCGAACCGGGTGAGATCATCAAGCTCGAAAAAGACAAGCCGATGAAAACGATAGCTGTCAACAGCAAAAATAAACAGCACTGCGTTTTTGAGCTGATATATTTTTCCCGTCCCGATACGATAGTGTATGAAGAAAAAGTATATGCCGTCAGAAAAAAGATCGGTGCACGACTTGCTGAATATGACAAAGAGCTCGGGTTTGGTGAAGACACCGTCGTAATGGCAGTTCCCGATTCATCAAACTTTGTGGCATTAGGTTATGCCCACGGAAGCGGTCTTCAGTTTGATATGGGACTTTTGAGAAACCATTATGTAGGAAGAACTTTCACAAAACCCGACCAGAAACAGCGGGATGAAGGGGTAAGACATAAGTTCAATCCGCTTCCTGAATTTTTCAAAGGAAAAAAGGTCGTGCTTGTTGATGATTCTATTGTTCGCGGAACAACTTTAAGAAAGATCGTAAGAATGATAAGAAGCGCCGGCGCAAAAGAGGTCCATGTCAGAATCGGTTCCCCCAGAGTGATCGGAAGCTGTTACTACGGAATTGACACTCCGACAAGAAAAGAGCTCATTGCGGCCATCAAGAACAATGATGAGATCTGCCAATTCCTTGAAGCGGAAACGCTCAGATATATTGAAGTGACCGACTTTGAAAAGATCCTTAAAAATTCTGACAATTTCTGTTTTGCCTGTTTCAATCTCAAATACGAATACAAACCTGAAGATTTTCACCAGAAAGTGAATTCGCCCGACAAAAGGTGTTGAAATGTCTGAAATGAAAGGCATCACAAAACTCCTTGAAGTAATGGCTGTGCTCCGTGGTGAAAACGGATGTCCGTGGGATAAAGAACAGTCAATACAGTCACTTAGACCATATATAATCGAAGAGGCATTTGAAACGGTTGAAGCCCTTGACGAATTTGACAGATCTATTCCTGAATCGGTCATTGAGCTTAAAAAAGAGCTCGGAGATCTTCTTCTTCAGGTTGTTTTCATTGCTCAGATGGCAGGTGAAGAGAACATTTTTGATTTCAATGACATTGCTGAAACTCTGACACATAAACTTATAAGCCGCCATCCCCATGTTTTCGGTGAAGATCATTGCAGAAACAGTGCTGAAGTGCTGACAAACTGGAATCTGATAAAAAGAAAAAAGGAAGAGAGGAAACATCTTCTTGACGGCATTCCAAGATCAATGCCTGCTGTACTGCTTGCGCAAAGATATGCTTCAAGAGCGGCAAGTGTCGGTTTTGACTGGGAAAAATGGGAAGATGTGACTGATAAGATAGAAGAGGAGCAGGCAGAACTCCTTGAAGCAGTTAAAGAAAATGATGCCGCACATATAGAGCATGAACTCGGAGACCTTCTTTTTGCTGTTATCAATCTTGGAAGAAAGCTCGGTGTTGACAATGAGAAAGCTTTAAAAATGTGTGCAGAAAGGTTTAAGGCGCGGTTTGATAAAATGGAAGATCTGGACCCTTCTTTCATCGAAGGTGGAAGACCGGTTAAAGAACTTGAAGAACTCTGGCAGAAAGCTAAAAAGGAGCTTAAAAAAGATTGAAACTCTTTTGCGGAATCGACATCGGTTCAAGAACTGGCAAGATCGTTATCATCAATGATATTAAAGAGATAGTTTTTTCATCAACAATCGAGACAATAGCCGGCGCGACAAATACGATAAACAAACTTTCTAACTCCATTCCAGATGAAATTAAAAAAAATATCGTTTCAAAAGCTGTTACGGGATACGGAAGAGAGTCTGTTTTTGACCCTTCAACATTCACACTTACTGAGATCACGGCACACTATCTGGGAGTTATCTCACTACACCCTGAAACAAGAACCGTTATAGATATCGGCGGGCAGGACAGCAAGGTTATAACAATTGATAATGATTCAAGAATTAAAGACTTTGTAATGAATGACAGATGTGCCGCCGGCACTGGAAGATTTCTTGAGGTGATGTGCGGACGGATCGGTTTTGACCTTGAAAAGTTTGCTTTGCTTGACATTGAAGGAATTGAGTCGCAGAAAATAAACTCAACCTGCACAGTTTTTGCAGAAAGTGAAATCATTTCAATGATATCAAGAGATGTTCCTGACATCGTGATCGCATCCACTCTTGCTGAAATGGTGGCAAGGAACACTTATAATATGGCACGAAGAACCCATCCATCTGATCCTTTTTTCATGTCAGGCGGAGTTTCAAAGATAAAACCGGTGAAATTTCATCTTCAGAAACTTTTCAAATCGGATATACTTACAAGCGGTTTTTCGCAGATAATGGGGGCACTTGGAGCGGCAATTTTTGCAATGAATAAGACAGATAAAAAATGAAAAAGATCGTCATTGTCTCAATAATATTGATAATTTCACTCATTTTTCTCATCAAAGGGTGGGTTCATGAAATTGATGAAGACGGGACCAAAGAGATCGACCTTGTGAATGCGGCAGGTAAAAATGTGTGCATGAGCTGTATCGGACTTGCCGATGAGAACATTTTTGAAAAGCTTTTCGGAACAAGTGAGAAAAAAGACAATGAGTAGAAGGATATATCAGCTCATTTTCTTCATCATCCAGAACCCGTTCATTTCCAATTTTATGACCGGAAGACCTTACAACGGGCCTGCAAAATCGTTCTGCGCTCCCGGACTTCACTGCTACAGTTGTCCTTCGATGGCTTTCGGATGTCCACTCGGCACAATTCAGTATGTAATAAAATATGCCGCAATGATTCCCTACTATACTCTCGGAACCCTTTCAGCAATCGGAGCTGTTTTCGGTTCTGCAAGTTGCGGATATGTCTGCCCTTTCGGACTTTTTCAGGAACTTCTTCACTCAATTTCACCATGGAAAAGTGACACTGCGAAACTTCCGCAACCGTTCAGATACATCAAATGGGGAAATCTCATTCTGCTGGTCATCATCGTTCCCGCATTCGGACTTGCTCAGGGGTTTTGTGCATGGATATGCCCGTCAGGACTCATTATGGCAGGGCTTCCAATAATCGCGGCAAACGAAGGGATCAGGGCATCGATCGGAATTACATTTTACTGGAAACTGATTCTCACCACAGTGTTCATCATCTTCATAATGAGAGAAAAACGGTTCTTCTGCCGATACATCTGCCCGCTTGGACTCATACTCGGATTCTTCAACAAAATCTCACTATATCAGATCAAACTTGATAAAAATAAGTGCGTCACCTGCCGCGCCTGCCAGAAATCATGCCCCATGGGACTCAAACTCCCCGAAGAGATCAATTCAATAGACTGCATCAAATGCGGCGAATGCGTCCCCTCCTGCCCCTCAAAATTCGGAGCACTCAGCAAAGGATTTGAAATTAAGAAAATTTTGTGATTTACTGATTATATGGCACATATTATCTTTGATAGATCACTTCACCGTAACTGAGAATGCTTTCAAGGAATCCGCTTTTATCTGAACCGGCTTCGAAAAGGACCGGCTCAATGTTTTCATCAATGTTTCTTCTGATTTTGTAAAGTCCTGCTTCTTTCTCTAAAAAACTGCCGTCAATCTTCTCAACAATTACAGCAACATCTATGTCGCTTTCCTCTTTATTTGTTCCTTTTGCATAAGAGCCGAAAAGAACAATTTTCAAAGGGTTGTATTTTTCTACAACAATCTCTGAAAATCTTCTCAATTTTTCTAAAACTTCTCTTTTATCCATTCGTACAACTCCTCTGTCTCATTAAGTATTTTTTCGATTCTGTCTTTGGTCAATTCTTTCAGCAAGGCTTCTTTATAACTCGGATATCTCGCTTCAATATTTAATGGCTCAAGATAATCGATCAAATCTTTCTGCCGATCAGAAAATTCACCATAAAAATCTCCCGCTTTTGCCAGTTTCAAAAGATTATGTGTGTATTGTGGTGTTTCATTTTTTCTTGAAACAAAATAACCCTTAAATATTTTTTCAATGACCTGATGACACATAAATCCGACATAAAGATACCTTTTTGTCTTTAACATTGCTTTTGCTGTCTCGAGATCATATTCAGCAAGTTCCTTCCAATATTCAATGATCTCAGCTTTTCCCTTCATCGAAATCTCCTTTAAACAAACAAATCACTTGGTATTATATGTATGTGTCGTTCTTTTTCAATTTACTTGATATTTATTTACTTTAGAGCTTTAACTCTACTTCTCATCATAGGTTTTGCACATGGTGTTTTCGATGAAAGCATTGACTGTTTCGTAGATGTGGAGCGTTCCTGCATTAACATCGTCAATGAGATAAACTTCTCCGCCTGTAGCAACCGGGATTGATGGTTTTCCGTTGTAATCAGTAAAAAAACCGGGCTGAACATCTGTGTTGCCTGTGTATCCCCCTTTTTTTGCGGCAAATGCCCCCACTCTCATTTTACCGTCAACAAGGAGTGTGACCGTTTCATCATAAGTGTGCTGAACTGCTATATTGCTTGAAAATTTTGCGGGACTTTCATAAAAACATCATGAAACCTCACTTTTTTGTTTTATTTTTATTTCTCCCCGCTCGTTTCTTTTTAATTTCCGGTTCCTGTTCAACATGTTGAACTTTTGCTGATCTGATCTCCGAAAACCGCAGAAATATCATACCGAATGTGATAATGAGCACAAGGTACAAAAACCAGTTCCCGTATTTAAGATAGATCGTATCATATTGATATAACGGCACTTTTCTATTAATTGAAGTGCGTTCGAAAAGATTTGTCTGATTTTCTCTTGTGCCGTCGGGGAGTATCACTTCACTTATTCCGACATTGCTTGCACGGATTATCGTTCTGCCAGACTCAACTGCTCTGAATGGATAAAAACTTCCATGCTGAGTGATCTCACTTGAAAAACCGAACCACGCATCGTTTGAAATATTTACAAGAAGTTCCGCACCGTTCCTGACAAAATCTCTCACATTTTCACTGAATGTTCCGTCATAACAGATCAAAATTGATGCATTGAACTTTCCGAAATCAAAAACCGTATGTTCCGTTCCTCTCATGAAAGTTCCGACACTGTTTGGAACGATCGTCGAAAGACCGATGCTGTGAAGAAAATCGCTCATCGGAAGATACTCTCCAAACGGTGCAAGCTTTATTTTCCTGTAAATTTTTTCGATCCGGTCCCCTTTAACAAAACCTGCTGAATTATAAAACTCCCTTTTGTCGCGGTCGATCATGTCAAGACCGACTATCTGATTTTCAAATCTGTATGCATCTGGAAAATATTTTGTCCACAGATATCTGAAGTTATCAAATCCGACCGGAACTCTGACAGGTATTGCGGCTTCATGCCAGACAAGAAGATCGGTATCTTTGTCAAAGCTGTTTATCTGACTCGTAAAAACCGCGATGATATCCTCAAGGTTTTTTTCCTTTGAGTTTATATCAAACTGATTTATGGCGGGCTGCATTATTGCGACCTTGACCTCTTTGAACGGTTCAAGTTTCCTGAAACTTTCAATTCTTACAACGGAATAAGTTATCAGAATTGTTACAGAAACAATGAGTATTATCCCTTCTTTCCAGTTCTTTTCCCCTCTCAACCTGGCAAAAATATAAACCGATATCCAGACGATCATGAACGAAAGAAAATATATCGCTCCGATAGATGCCCATTGCAGTGTGAGCTTGTTGTTGTACTGTGAATGACCGAAACATGACCAGTAGAAATCGACCGGAAAGAAAGTTCTCACCGTTTCTGCCGTAACCCACGAAGCCGCAACTTTCCATGGAGCTATGCGACCGTCTTTCTTGAGAAATTCGTAAATAAGCAGAAAAAAGAGCCAGAAAGTGGAAAGGGCTGTGAACATTACAAAAACAAGAAGGATCGTATATGACTTAGGAACTCCGCCGTAAACATGAATGGAATAATAAGCCCAGTAAAAGACCAGTCCATTCGCAGGAATGCAAATGAGATAGAGCATCCCTATTTTGTGCTTTAATTTCTCAAAAGATTCAATGACATATAAAAATAGAGGCATGACAGGGAAAATAAATATCCATCCGATAAAACGGTGAATGAAAACCGGCTGAGGATCTCCCGGTATGACAAAAGGGAAACTCAGTGCAAAGCACACAATAAAGAGTATCGATGCGACAGCTAATTTAATTATCTTACTTTTCACAGCGTCCATTCCAGTTTCCTACAAGTTCTTTCATTACAATATCTTCCGCTTCACGCATTTTTTCACGGTCGCTTTTTCTGTTGTGGTCAAAACCCAAAAGATGGAGAACTCCGTGAACAACAACAAAGATCAGTTCGTTTTCAAATGTCGTTCCAAATTTTTCTGCATGATCTGCGACGACTTCAGGACAGATGAAAATATCACCCAGAAGAAAAGGAACAAACTGAGAACCTTCACCTTCTGAAAATGCGAATGATATGACATCTGTCGCCCTATCTATATTTCTGTATTCCCTGTTCATTTCCTTGATCTCATTCCTGCCTGTAAAAACTATTGAGATCTCGTAAGGATCTGATATTTTCATGCCGTTATGGACGAGTGTTTTCTTTACAGCATTTCTTAATTCCGCCCTGTTTATATTGAATCCGTTTTTATGCTGAATTGACAGGAACATCTTCATATCTGCTTATTTCTGATCAGGATATTCGATTCTTGCGTGATATATTCCGGAGAGCGTTTTTATGATGCTCATCTCTATCTTTTTCAGATCTTTAAGGGTCATATTACATTCGGAAAGCTGTCCGTCAGCAAGTTTGCCTGCAATAATTTTGACCACTGTATCTGATATTTTCTGATAATTCTTTTCAGGAATGCTTCGCACTGCCGCCTCGCAACTGTCAGCAACCATAAGAAGAGCCGCTTCCCTTGATGCGGGCTTTGGACCGGGATATCTGTAAGTTGACTCGCTTACATTTTTGTCCCCTTTTTTTGCCTGCTTGTAAAAATATTCAACCAGCGTAGTTCCGTGATGCTGGCTGACTGCATCTTCTATCTTTTCCCCCAGCCGGTATTTTTTCGCCAGCTCAAGTCCCTGTTTAACATGATTGATTATTACCATTGCAGACATACTGTGTGACGGGAGCTCATCGTGAATGTTCTTCCCTGCCTGATTTTCAGTAAAATATTCGGGTCTTTCCAGTTTACCAATATCATGAAAATATGCCATAACCTTGCAGGCGAGTGAGCTTAGACCGATCTCTCTTGCGGCAACTTCAACAATTGAACCGAGCGTCAGACTGTGCTGATATGTACCGTTGGCGTGAACAGCCATTCTTTTCATCAGCGGATGGTTAAGTGTGGAATATTCAAGAAATGTGATCTCCGTCGTATACCCGAAAAGCCATTCATAGACCGGTATGATTGCCATAATAAGCATTCCTGAAAGCATTGCTCCTGAAAATGTAAGAAGAAGTGCTCTGGGAAGATTGTCAAAAGGCAGTGTCTGATCCATAAGAAATATCAGCACCGTCATCATCATAAGGAAAAGTGAAAGAAAAAAACTCACCTTGATTATGTTTCCCCTTTTCTCAATGTGGGTCACAAGAAACATGTAGAATAATGATCCCGCGAGATAGAACACCGGAAAATAGAAGTTGTCAGGGAATGTGAGAATAAAAAGTGCTGTGGTAAATATTAGGAAACAAATAGCAGTCTCGCTGTTCACAAGAAGCCGTACCGTTGCGATTACAAACGGAACAGGCATCAGAAAATAGAATATTCTTGCATCAATGCTGCCCATCCAGTTGCTGAAAGGGATTGAAAGACTGACAATAAATTCAAAGATTATTATTGAAAAGATCGTCTGGATGCATATCAGAAGAATATCCTTATTCCTTGAACTGAACTTGCTGACAGTCTTTTTAAATGAAAAAAGGAGTACCACGCTGAATATCATAATAAAAATAAGGTTCTGCAGATATATCAAAGGCAGTGATCTTTGTGAAGTCTGTTTTGCCATTTCCTGGAACACCATGATGTCCCTTTTTGTAAGAACCTCGCCTGCCCTTTTGATTATTTCGCCGTTTTTTATCTTGAATTCCTCTTTCGGAGCATTATTCCATGCGACGAGCTTGCTCTCTTCTGTCAATGAAGAGCTGTAGGAAATATTATCCTTCAGCACCCAGAAGACCAGTTCCGCCATCATGTTTATCCCTGTTTCAGTAAATTCCTTATCATGCTGGAGGATAAGCTGAGTGTGTCTGATCTCTTCGCGCAGTGTTGATCCGGTTATGATCTTTGCAACCGGGACATTTATAACTGCTTCTCCTTTTTTTATTGAAACATGCGGCAACCCATAATCAGCAGGGATACCCTCTCTTGAAACATAATATGTATTAAGTCTTGACATTATGTCTTCGATAGACTTTTCAATGAAAGAAGAGAAAAAATTGCTCGAGAGGATGGTGAATATCTCACTGCTGACAGGGAAACCGAGTATTTTATGAAACGCATCCCTTTCTCTTTCAAAGTGGCTGAAAAGTTCATTTCTTATGAATGCGGCTTCTCCTGGATTCTTGGGAAGAGAGGGAACGGAACTTGCCGCAAGTTTTATATATTCATCAGGAATTTCTGTATTCATTGAAGAAATCGTTTTTTCAAGGTGCTCTTTTGCGCTCTCCCTCATGTGCCCGAATGCATTCTTAATGGTCTTTGATGCATTTTCAGATTCAGATGCGACATAAAATAAAGGGACATCCTTTTCAGCCAGCAGCCGGTTCTGCTTAGTCTTCTCCTCGTTGGTTATTATGTAATCCCTGCTGGCCCTTACCGAATATTTCAGAACACTTCCGACATCCTTTATGGAAGTGGGATAATTTATTTTCATCGATTCAGGGATTGTCATGTATGCAATAAGCAGAGAAAAAACGAAGAATATTGTGAGGGCGTGATCTATCCTGTCTTCCCTGAGCCATTTATTTATCTTGAGCTGATATGACTCAATAAATTTTAAAAAGGGTGATCTGCCGTTTGAATCTTTCATTCATCCCCTGAGAAAATTATCAACATCCGGGCGGTATTATGGACTAAAAAAATACTCAAGTCAAAATTGTCAGAAAAGTGTTCCGAAATCATCTCTGGAAAGAAGTGAGACAACTTTTTCACCGCTATCCTGCCGTATGACAGAATATGTAAAGACCGCGGAGTCAGTATCTTTCGTAATATTAACAAGTTGCGTACTGCTTTTAATGATCTTTTCTTTTGCGGCAGGAATGGCTGAAGTTATTATAATATCGACCTTTTTTACAGATGCCTGGATATTAACTACGGCATCTTCAACTTCGTCAGAGGAAACTTCAAATGAACCGTCATCTTTTACAAGATAAACTGCTATGTCACTATCCTCAATGCTTTCTATGACTTGTTGCTGCACCTGATTCTCACCTGTATCCTCTTTCAAAGGAACGCCGTGATCCTCTTTGTCAACAATTGCGTCATCTTCCTTTTTTTCAGGTATCACAGTGCCCAGAAAGAATTTTATCCCTTTAATTTCCCTTACGATCGGCCTGTCTTCTCTAATTTCTGATATATCAATTACAAAAGGATCCGAACACCTTTGAGCAGTTCTGTTATCAAGACGGGCTATCATTGAATCCAGCCGGGACGGGTTGTTAAATCCTGAAGTAATAATGACACATCCATGGGTGATACCATAATCTTTAAATATGTAAACCACTGATATTGAAAGTGAAATTATTAACAGGAATAAGATTAGAAGCGTTTTTTTCACATCAGGAACCAAAATGGTCGGGATGACTGGGTTCGAACCAGCGACTCCTACGTCCCGAACGTAGTACTCTACCAGGCTGAGCTACATCCCGACTAAAACGGCTTGCTTTATACCACTTACTTATAAAATTTCAAACTTTTTTCTTGACCCTTACATTTTTCAGGTATATGATCAGCAAGTTCTTATTATTTTTGAGGTGATATTATGAAAAATTTTTCAAACGAAGACCTTACTGTTTCACAGCGTAGGGTTCTTGAAGCAATTAGAAGTCACATTGAAAAGAACGGTTTCCCTCCGACATCAAGAGAAATAGGCAAAGAGCTTGGAATTACTGCAACAAGTGTCTTTGAGCAACTTGACCGTCTTGAGAAGAAAGGTTTCATAAAACGGCAGAAAAAAGCGGCAAGATCAATTGAAATACTTGATCAGCGCAAAGATGACAACCTTACAGAAGAGAAGGTTCGACTTATCAAAATACCTGTGCTTGGAACAATAGCCGCAGGACAGCCGATACTCGCCGATGAAAATTTTGAAAGTGAAATACTCGTTGACGAAAGCAGCATCGGCAAAGGGAAGTTCTTTGCCCTCAAAGTCAAGGGCGACAGCATGATAAACGCCGGTATCAATCAGGGTGATCTTGTAATCATCCGCAGACAGCCCGTTGCAGAGAACGGCGAGATCGTTGCCGCTCTCATTGATAACGAAGCAACCATAAAACGGCTTAAAATGGATAACGGCAAAGTTCTCCTCATGCCAGAAAATGAAAAATATTCCCCGATAGAAGTGACCTACCGCGAAGACTTCAGGATATTAGGAAAGCTGATAACGACTGTGAGTTATTGAAAAGATTAATGCTTTTCAATGTTTTCTATTTTGAAATCCATTTTATTCCTGAGTTGTCGGTTATATCCATTCTGAAATCCAGTTTTTGTTTTCTATTAAGAAGTGGATGATTCATTCTCGTTATATTTTCTCCATCAGAAAATAGAGCCTCACAGTTTTGACTGTTATTTCCTATTGTCAGTCCGACTCCTTTCTCAACTAAATATTTAACATCTTCATCATCTTTGTCTATTGGATTAGGACAAAGAGAAAAACCATATCCTAAACTCGCTTCAGGATAAAAATATTCTCTGAATTTTTTGTTACAAACAGCACCTCCTTTATCACAATTCTTTCTGAATGATTTTACATTGTCCAAATGATATGTTCTATCAGCTAATCCCATCAAATACAAAAGATTTTCGGAATAATCATCTCCGACAGATCCATTAATTTCATAATCTTCAGTATATTTTTGTTCCCAACCTGATTGAGAAAGAATCCCCATTTCTTCAATATGCTTTAATCCTTTAATAAAATCATAGTTTCTGCTTTTATAAGGATCAATGGATAAATATCTCAAATTATTCATTTTATTGATCCAATCATATTTTTCATTGTTAAACTGACTTACAATTTTAATATCATCAGAAAATGCAAAAGTTGAAAGATTTACCAACCCCTCGATAAAATCCAACTTTTCAACAGGCAATCCCTCTTGCCAAATATAAAGGACTGTAATTGAAGGAAATTTGTCAATAACTTTTGCATCAAAAACAGTGCTGTCTATATAAAGCTGAGTAACATTTTTTAAAACAGGAAAAGAAGACAACTGCAAATGTCTCTTACCTGTTCCGTCAACGAGCATCATATGTCCAATAGTTAGATTCTTAAGATTAGTTAATTTTTCAAGCTGCTGAATTTCCTTTATTTCACAATTTCCTGCATATATTCTAAGATGTGATATTTCATTATTTTGGGTAATATTTGACATATCAATTAAACAATCCTTGTTTTTTGGAGTATTTTGACCAAACGTTATTGCTGCAGATGTGAGTTTCCTAAAATTATCAAGAAAATTAAAGTTCTCCGGATAATCACCTTTAAAAAAACTAAAATATATTCCTTCTATCTGATTATCGGGATTCATTTTCTCTAAAAACTTATAATTATCTTCCGTTAATTCTAAATTAAGAAAAAGAAGTTTCTTTAATTTCAGGATGGGAGAAAAATCAGATATGCCGTTATAATCAAAAATTACAAGATACTGGAGATTTTCAAGATTTGATAATTCTTCAAATTTTAGTTCAGAATTTGGTTGGAAAATTTGCAATGCCCTTAAATTGGGCAAACATCTCATGTTGTTGATCGTTGAGACCTGACTTAAAGTAAGTTTTGTAATATTTAGGAGATCTTCTCCTATAAAAGAAATTTTGCCTGTTGCAGATATTATTTCATTTCTTAAAACAGAATCTGTGAATTCGATTTTGCCATCACAATAACAAAATCCTGTTTCGCTGCACTTCATCCCTTCACTGCAATCTTCGTCTTTTTTGCAATTCGGTTCAGGAAGAAAATATTCGTCACCTACAGGAAATTTATCAGAATAATCCAGATTTTTATATTCACAATTAAGTCCATAGTGTCCAGGGTTACATACACAAACTACCTCTGTTTTTTCGTTGACAAAC
>ERZ795059.2706-NODE-2706-length-18002-cov-8.036552_pt1 | contig 18002 bp, 10 predicted proteins | sample MGYA00375143_ERZ795059 | MGnify/ENA primary metagenome ERZ795059 (study PRJEB30188, sample SAMN05720168) | activated sludge metagenome | isolation source: Anaerobic digester | place: USA | collected 2015-01-07 ... | reverse complement strand
GTTTATTGTCATATACCACGGAGGCCGGTGACCAGCGGGGCACACAATTCGTAACAGTATAATCAGGCATCCAATTTATACCATCCGAGGTATACCAAACACCTCCAAACTCTGTAATCCCCCCATAGTCCCCTCCGATCATCCACATTTTGTCGTCAAAGACTGCGAGGCTATGACGATCTCGCCCTCGCCAGGGCGCATGCTCGCACACCTGTGTCCAGTTCACTCCATCTTCCGTACTCCATACATCATTCAACAAGATTTCCCAACCTGTACTCGGATCCCCCCATAGTCCACCTATCAGCCAAAGGCGATCCTGAAACACGATGGCTGCGCTATATCTTCTAAGCCGCCATGGAGGCGTGTCCGTTACCAAGTTCCAATTTATACCATCAGAAGAATTCCAGAGATCAGCCAAGTCTCTACCCAACGTAGGTTCGTCTCCTACATAACCCCCAAATACCCACATTTTGTTTTGAAACACAGCTACCGTGTGATAATGCCTGTATCTTAGCGGTGTTTCCTCCGCCACGCAGTTCCAGGAAATCCCGTCTGCGGAGTTCCAGATGGATTTTGAACTATAACCACAGATAATCCAGATTCTCCCATCAAACACACAGGCATACCTTCCGTTAGGCCATGGCGGGCTGGCGCACGTCTGTGTCCAGGTGTAGCCATCAGAAGATGTCCAGGTGCCATAGGTGGCGCTTAGAAGCCACAAACTCCCATTGAATACGACAGCACCATGTAATGTTGCGGGCACCCACGGCGCATGATCGAGCACTTCCTCCCAACCTGCGGTAGCGGCCCTAGGGAACGTCATAAGGATAAGCAATGCGCAGAGAATACGCACAGTAATATGTCCTGCCGGTAAGGCGGGAACTTTCATGATAAACTCCTTGGTTTATGCAGTTAGACTGTAGGCAACAGGTGACATCCTGCCGCCTACAGTGTTTTCATCTACAGTAGATTCATTTAAAGTCTTATTTACCCTGGCTGCTGGATCTATCCGCGTCTCCGCCGATGAAACAACGGCCTGTCAGGATCACACTGCCCGCAGGGACCGTGTTCGGGGACGTTGGCTCCAAGGTCGAATTCGTGAACGATTGAGAATTAATGAGCGCCACGGTATCGCCGTCGCCATTCTTGATCCGGAACGAACGCGCAGGCATGCCGCTGTCCAGGCTGATGCTCACGCGCTCATAGAGCTTGCCCTTGATGAACATTTCCGCCGCATAGTGCGATGACGGAGTATTCACCCGGACAATTTCATCATAGCTGCTGTCGCGGATGATGAACTCATTGTCGCTGGTCGGATTGAGATTGATGGCGCCCGCCACTTGTGTTAAATCACCTTCAACTACCAGATTACCCAGACTATCGATCGATGCACAGTGCTCATTTTCCTCGTTATTAATGACAAACCACGGTGCATTGGCCAATTCGAGCGCGGCGGCGGCGTTCAACCGTCCGTACCCGGTGTATTCATCGCGTCCGGGTCCGGCATCCTCCGTCTCGGGAAAGGCTTCCAATTGGCGCATCATTCCCCGGACATCATCGGTTGACAATAATTCCTTCAAGGCCACCAGATGAACCCCTTTCACACCCAGATCGGCCCATGGCGCATCCGGATCGAGCGACTTATCATCCGTGCTATGGGTACATTTATAAAACTAGCACACATTCAACGCACAGTTTTCTGTATACACCTGTGGATGCTATTTGTCAAGAGAAATTTTTGGCAATAGGCTAATATGTGCTGGAATAGAACAATTTTGAAAAGATGGAAGCAGTTTCATGCATTTTTTGCATATGGCAGTTTATTTCAGAGAAGGAGTATTTGGGAGTATTGTATACCCAGGGTGACAAAGCGCACTCCCTACAATGAATTATGCACCTCCTTAACGAAAAAGGGCGCAAAGGATACGAGTAAATTCAGCATAGCGTTCGCTTCGCTTGTTTGGATATCGTGAGTGCTTGTCTGGGGGAGAAATCCAGTCTAATAAAGGTTTCCCACCGCGCGTTGTTTTGCCCGGATTTCCTCGGCGCGTTCCGCCAGGCAGATGGCCTCCGCGGTTCGATTAGTGGCCGCGCAGAGCGCTGCCATGGCACTGAGCCGGACGGCTACATCGGGATGGCATTCGCCCAGGGCCTGGTCTTGGATGACTCTTGCGCGTTCAAGGGCCTGTTCAGCTTCTGGGTACCGGTTTTGGGCGGTATACAGGATTCCCAGGTTGGTCAGGTTTGTGGCGAGATAGGGGTGGTGCCGGCGCTGAGCTTTTTCGTGGAGCTGCACGGCGCGCAGGAGCAGATTTTCCGCTTCGACGGGTGCGTCGGCCGCACTTTTGATGAGCGCAATCCCGTTCAGACTGCGGCACACTTCCAGGTTGGTTTCATCGTGGCGATTAATCTCTAACGCCCGCCGATAGAGGCATTCCGCCTCGGTTTTCTTTTGTAAAAAGTTCAAATCAGCAAGGTTGTTTATCGTGGTGGCCATTTCACGATGCCGTTTGCCCAGGCTTTTCTTTTTCAGTTTATAGGCATCCCTAAGGCACTGATCGGCCTTGTCAAATTCTCCCAAGGCAATGGCGGCCTGGCCCAGACCGTCGAGGGCCTCGGCTTTGCGGACATTTTTGCACGCTTCATCGGCGGCCTTCTGAAGGAGTATGGCGGCTTCCTTGAAATTTCCAGAAGAGTCGGAGGCGGTTCCTGTCAGATAATACGAAATGCACAGATTCTGTTCAGCGGCCGCTGTTGCCCCAATCATGGCAATCATCAGCCCTATGCTTATCAGCAGGTTCGTTTTGGGCATGGTCCTATTCCTTTCCCCTTACCGGTTAACTTTTTATGTATCCTAAGCATACCGCAAGCGTGTCTAATCGTCAACAAGTTTGATTAGGCCGCATTTTTGGGAAAAAGGGGCTGGGGCAATTGCCTGAAATAAAAGGATACATTTTTGTGGAAATAAGATATACTATGGAAAGAAAAAACGTATGGTTGGGGTTTTGTTTGTGAGGAAAGGAGATACTATGCACAGGATGATGGTTGGGTTAATGATTGCCCTGATGATTGGCATGGGTTCAGCCGGGTATGGGGCGGATTCGGCCGTGGCGGCCGGGGCCCAGGATGTGGGGTGGCAAAACCGGTCGGTTTCGTTTGGCAATTATCTGCCGTTTGCGCCGGTGGATTTGGCGGCGCTTCGGGCCAAGTGTCCTGGTGATTGCACCTACTGTAACAAGGACAAAGTGTGTTGCAAGACAGGCTGCAAATGCGAGAAGTGCAAGTACATTTGCGATGATTGTGCGAATTGCCCGGCGGCGGTATTTGATAAGATTTATTTTGACTTGGACAAGGCGGTTCTCCGTCCGCAGGGCATAGTGGAGTGCGAAGCGATTGTAGCGCTGATGAACAGCCGTGCGGAACTGGTTGCGATTATTGAGGGCCACACCTGTGATCTTGCTTCCGACGCTTACAATATGACCTTGGGGCAGCGGAGGGCGGATGCGGTAGCCCAGTACCTTGTAGAGCATGGGGTGAATTCGAGCCGGGTCAGCACGGTTTCCCTTGGGGAGACCCAGCCTGCGGCGGGCGTTGATCACCGGGAACTTAACCGCCGGGCGGTGGTAATTACATTAGTTCCCGCCAAGTAACCTTGTATGGGGGGAGTTTTTGCATCGAATGTGAAACCGGGGCGCATAAAGCAACGGGAAGGAAGAGGCATGGTTCTTTTCGTTCGGCGCGGGATGTGTGTTCTTATTCTTGCGGGACTGGCAGGCGGGATTGGGCTGATTCACAGGTCCGCCGCGGGGCAAGAAGCTGCGGTTTCCGCCGTCAAGGAAACGGGGGAAATGAAAGCGGCCAGAAAACATGCGGCGCATCGCACGCGGCGTATTATTATGAATAATGACGGCAATGATGCGCGGGGTGTGAAGGGGGGGGAACAAAAGACACCGGAGGCGTTTTTGGCGCGCCGCACCTCGCCCCTGGCCGGGTCGCAAGTGGATGCTATTTTCTATTGTTCGGGGGTGTTTAATTTCTACACCCATAAGAGCGAAGAGACCGAATTGCGGGGTCATGGGGACAAGAGACAGTTAGATTGGGCCTGGGAGCTCACGCAGCAGGGAACCGATTCTTTAACCTTGGTCACGAATTTTGGACATGCGCATGGGATGGAAGTCTTTTGGTCGATGCGGATGAATGATACCCATGACTCGGGCGATGATTCGCTATTGTGCCAATGGAAACAGGCTCATCCCGAGTATCTGATGGGTACGCGAGCGAGCAAGTACAAGCATGGGGGCGGGCGGTGGTCCGCGGTGAATTATGGATTGCCGGAAGTGCGGGACAAGGTCTTCCGAATATTGAAGGATGTAGCCTCTCGATATGATGTCGATGGCCTTGAATTGGACTTTTACCGGCACCCCGTCTATTTCAAGCCGCAAATGACCGGCAAACCCGTAACGCAGGAGGACTGTAACCTGATGACGGAATTGCTACGGCGCGTGCGGGCGATGACGGTGGAGATAGCCGAACAGAGAACCCGCCCGGTGCTGATTGCGGTGCGCGTGCCGGATTCGCTGGGTTTCGCAAAAGGGGTTGGCCTCGATGTGGAACGCTGGCTTCAGGAAGACTTGGTGGATATTGTAACGGGCGGGGGCTATTTTCAGTTTGAGCCGTGGGAACATCTTGTGGCGTTGGGGAAGAAATACGATGTGCCGGTTTATGCTGGGCTGAGCGGGTCCAGGATTCGTGCGGACAAAGAGGGGGCGGATGATGCGTCCTTGTGGCATGAACAGGCCGCTCTGGCATGGCACGCAGGGGTAAATGGCATATACGTGTTTAACCGGTTTAATCCGAAGGATCCGCTGTTTTGGAGCTTGGGGAACCCTGAGACTCTGAACAAGCCGGATCATGAGGTTAAACCCGTCGCCGGGGAAAAACGTGCGATGGAAAGGTGGTTGAAGGGCGGAAGCCGTTTCTCGCGGATAGGGGATTGATTGTCCTTGGGAAGGGTTCTAAAAAAGGCGAATGGGGATATAGCACTTGGTTTTTATTTCATGTATACTAATTGTACAAAAATGTGGAGTTTTCCGCGAGCGGAAACCATAAATTCTTGAAAGATGGGAGGTGGTACGATAAAGTAAGGAGGCAGTTGGTTTTTGGGAGGAGGAAGAACGTATTAATTAACTAAGGTTCAGGTAAATGAATCGACTGATTAAATCGTCAGTGGGGATTGTATTAACCTTAATAGTGGGGAATTCACTGCTTGCGTGGTATCTGTTGGTGCTGGTGAACCGGGAGGGGGATGTTCGGATGGCCACGTTGCGTCAGGATCAGGAGAACGAAATCATTGCGGAGGTTCGGGGGCGGGTTGAAACGGCGTGTTATATGATTCGGCATATCGCGGAACACAGCCCGGATACGGCATCAGCGCAGGAATCCGCGATGCAGGCGGTTTCTGGCATCCGTTTTGGTGAGAAAAATTATCTTTGGATACACCGGCTGGATCCGGAACATGTGGAGAGTGCGTTTATGCTGGTGCACCCGGCGGATGCATTGCGGGGCCGGGATAATGCGGGGCTAATCGACCTGGATCGCATTACGCAGATTTATTATGAGGGGGATATTGTGCCGAAAACAGATCCGCGGGTGGGCTATGTGAAGCCCATAGATTTGTTTGCGGAATTCAACCGTATTGCGTTGAGCCAGGGGGAAGGCATAGTCAGTTATTACTGGCCCAAGATAGTGGACGGAAAAAGTTCTCCGGAGGGGTACCGGAAAGTAGCGTTTATCAAGTATTTGCCGGAATGGCACTGGGTGGTGGGAGCCGGGGCATATGCGGATCATATTGATAACGCCATGAAACAGCGGGCAGAGGCGCTGAAGCAGGATCAAACGAAACTGGTTTGGCGTTTCAGCATTGCTATTGTTAGTTTTTCCATCGCCATCGTGGTGATTGTTTCGGTATTGAGCTGGCGCGTGACGCGGCGGCAGATTCATGAATTGGAGAGGCAGGTTGAAGAGCGCTGCCGGGCGGAAGCGGAACTTCGGGAGAGTGAGGCGAAATTCCGCAATATTGCAGAGCAGTTGATGGACAGCATTTACATAGTGGATAGAGACGGGTGCATCACATATCTTTCACCTGGCTCTGAACAATTGTTTGGATGGCGCCCGGAGGAGATGGAGGGGCATATTTTTGTGGAGTATTTGCCTGACTTTGAAGTGGGCCGTGTGATGAGTTCGTTTCAGGAGGGACTGGCCACGGGGGAATCCCTGACGGGATTTGAGTTGAAGCTGAAACGCCGTGATGGGACGTTGTTTGATGCGGAATTGGCAAGTACCGCGTTGAAGAGTGAGGGGATGGTCATTGGGGAAATCGGGATTATCCGGGATGTGACCGAGCGCAAGCGTGCGGTGGAGGAATTGCGGCAACGGGAGGAGACGTTCCGCGCCCTGGCGGAAAATTCGGTGGATGTTATCATGCGATTCGATCGGGAAGGCCGCCACCTGTATGTGAATCGGGCGGTAACGGCGGCGACCGGCCTTCTCCCGGAGGCATTTATTGGGAAGACGCATTCGGAGATTGGATTCCCGGAATCCCTGTGTGTGATGTGGGAGGGGGCGATTCAAGAGGTTTTTGAAACGGGCCGCATCAAGCAAGTGGAGTTTCAGTTGCCTAATGGGATGTGGGTGGACTGGCTGCTGATGCCGGAACTGGATCAGGATGGCGCGGTGAATGCGGTGATTACGTCGAGCCGGGATATTTCGGAACGGAAGCGGTTGGAGGATCAACTCCGTCAATCGCAGAAGATGGAATCGATTGGGCGGCTGGCCGGGGGGGTGGCGCACGATTTCAACAATCTGTTGGCGGTGATTCTTGGATATGGGGATATATTGGAGACGGAGCTTGCGCCGGATCCGCATTTGCATGAAGAGATTCAACAGATCACCGCCGCGGGCGAACGGGCGAAAGAACTGACGCGCCAATTGCTGGCGTTTAGCCGGAAGCAGGTGCTGGAAATGAAGACGGTGCCGGTGAATGCCTTGTTGAGCGATATGGAAAAGATGCTCCAACGCCTCTTGGGCGAAGATATACACCTGAAGGTGGTCCCCAATCCCCAGCCGGGCTATGTGCGGGCAGACCCGGTGCAACTGGAACAAGTATTCATGAACTTGTGCGCCAATGCGCGGGACGCTATGCCGAATGGGGGCGCCCTGACGATTGAAATCGGGGATGTTGAAGTGGATGAGACGAATGCGCTTACGCACCCGAACATACAACCTGGTTCATATGTGATGATAACGGTGAGTGATACGGGATGCGGGATGGATGAAGAGACGCAACGGCGCATTTTTGATCCTTTTTTTACGACGAAGGAACAGGGTAAAGGGACGGGGCTGGGATTGGCGACGGTGTACGGTATTGTGAAGCAGCATGGGGGTGAAGTACGAGTATATAGCGAACTGGGTCATGGCACGGCCTTTAGAATATATCTTCCGAAAATCCAGCCAATGGGTCCAGGGACAGCCTCTCCAAAGCGGGATAAGGCTCTTCAGGGGAAAGGAGAGGTCATATTGGTGCTGGAGGATGATGCGGGTGTCCGCAAGCTGACCTGCCACCTTCTTGCCAAGCTTGGGTATACCGTGATAGAAGCCAAGACCGCGCAGGAGTGCCTTGAACTCGCCCGGCATGAAGCGCGGATCGATTTGCTGTTGACCGATGTTATTATGCCGGATATGAACGGGCGCGAGGTGGGAGAACGGGTGGCGGGCCTCTGTCCGGACATAAAGATAGTGTATATGTCGGGATATAATGAAGACATCATTGCGCATCATGGCCTGTTGGAGGAAGGCATTCATTTTATCAACAAGCCGTACCATCCCGTGGATCTGAGCCGGAAGCTCCGGGAAGCGTTGGAAGGGTAAATCTGGCGGAGAGGGTGGGATTTGAACCCACGGTACGGGTTAAGCCGTACAACGCCTTAGCAGGGCGCCACCTTCGGCCACTCGGTCACCTCTCCGCGCGGGAAAAACTACTGTAGCATGAATCAGGGGGAAGGCGCAACTGTTTCATGGTGGAAAGCATGGGTGTGCAATGGGGCGGGGGATTCGTTTAGTATATGAGATATGGGGTCAATGTATGATGATACATCGGATGCATCCGGGCGGTCCGGGCGAGACCGGCGTCCGGAGAATGCTGCGTTGTCTCCGGATGACACGCCTACGACACCCCGTCAAGACAATGAAACGCCGTTTCCGGCTTCACCGAAGTTGCCGGGAGGGTGGATTAACACATCGCACCTTGCGGGCCGCCGTGTGGGGGCATATATGGTTCGGCGGAAGATCGCTCAGGGGGGGATGGGAGTGGTGTATGAGGCCTATGACGAGTCGCTGGATCGTCCCACGGCCATCAAGGTGATCTCCGAGGAGTATTTTACGAATCCGGATTTTGTGGCGCGGTTTTTGCGGGAGGCCAGAACGGCGGCGCGGGTTCATCATCCGAATCTGGTGAATGTGTATGCGGCGGGGTGTGATTCGGGGCTGCATTATATTGCCATGGAATATGTGGAGGGGCAGTCGCTTGCGGAAGTGATTACACAACATGCTCCAATGCCGCTGGAGGAGGCGGTTCGCTATGCCTGTCAGGCAGCGGAAGGATTGGATGCGATCCATGCGGAGGGGATTATCCACCGGGACATTAAGCCGCAGAATTTATTGCTGGATAAACGGGGTCACGTGCGTTTGACGGATTATGGACTGGCGAAGCCGTTGTGGGGTTCGGGAGATCAAGTGACGCGGACGCCGGTGGTAATGGGGACGATACCGTATGTGTCGCCGGAGCAGTGCGAGGGGGACGACGCGACGTTTTCCAGTGATATATATGCCTTGGGGGTTACGTTATATCAGATGATCGCGGGGGAGCGTCCGTTTAAGTCGCGGACGGCGCGGGAGTTATACCGGGAGATAAAACAGGGTCCGCCTCCGTTAAGCCGGTTACGCCCGGAAACGCCGAGATTGCTGGCGTTGGTTGTGGCGCGGATGATGGCGCCCCAGCCGGAAGACAGGTATGCGACGGCGCGAGAGGCGGCGGATGCGCTTTCGGAATGTCTGCGTCAGATGAGGGGCGGCAGCGGGTCGATTAAGCGGCCGACCAGTTCAACGTTACGGTTGCCGCACATGGGGGCACCCAAACGGACATGGTGGATTAATGTATTTGTGGTGATTGCGTTTGCCGCGGGGCTCTATGCCATGGGCCGGCCCTATGAACAGGGCGGCGTGGCGGCGTTCTGGCACACGGTGAATGACGCGAAGTATTGCGCCTTGGGCAAGCGGCCTGCGGATCCGAATGTTGTTCTGATCGGGGTAAAGCAATGGCCGTTGCCTCCGGATTTGTTGAAACTTCTGATTGCCAAGTTGCGGGAGGTGAACCGCGGCGCGTCGGTGGTGGGGATTGATTTGCCGGTGGCTCCGAATGCCACCGCGAGTGAAATTTCTTCCCTGGGCATGGCGATTGATATGGCGCAGAATGTTGTTTTAGGGGTTCGGGGGGAGCAAGGAACGATATTGGAGCCTGCTCCGTCCTTGTTGTTGAAAGCAAAGGGATCGGGTGAAGTGGCATATCCTCAATCGGTTCTGGACACCCGGGTGCGTGAGATGTCCTTGGTGTTGCCGGAGGGGAATGTTCCGCGGACTTCATTTGCCATGGCCGTAGTCAAGCTTTTTGGGCGGAATGTTCCTCAGGAAAAGGCAAATCGAGGCATAGACTTTTCATGTTTGGAATCGTTGCCCGTTCTGGAGGTGGAAGCGAACCGGGACAGCATTGCCGTGCTGAGCCAGAAAGACCCTGTGTGGATGGGTAAAGTGGCGGTGGTGGGGGCTTTGATGGATGAGCGTCCGGTTTGGACACCGTGCTGGGATGTCTACAGCCGCGTCAACCGGTTGTTGTTGCATGGCGTATGTGTGGAGAATCTCTTGTCAGGGCATTCATTGCGTTCTTTGTCTTGGTTAGCCGAGAGCATTGTTGTAGGGGTGTTGGGGTTGCTTGCGGCGGCATTTGCCTGGCGATTAAGCCCGAAATGGGTGGGGGTGCTTTGGGTGGGCTGGTTTTTTGCTTATGTGATTATCAGCATGGCGGCGCTTCGGTTTGCCGCTATATCATTGCCCATGGTATTCCCGTTGTTGGCCTTGTTCGCCGGTTCTTCCGTTTCTCTATGGCGAAGTGTATTTTCGCGGTCAAGCGCAGCAGGGATTTGATAGGGATTTGGGGGCGGGAAGTGACCCGGAATTGAAGGAAAAGAGAATCCTAATGGGCAGCAATGCAGTCTATTAGGATCAGAAAATCGAACATTATTGGACTTTATTGAAGTTTGCAGATTTGAGGCAGGCATGATACACTCGGTCTCTTTGAATCCGTATTCACAGGCTGTAGCATGGGCAGACATACGACAATATTTCTATGGTTTTTTCTACTACCGGCGATAGTGTCCGGCGTGGTCCATGCCGCAGAAGCGTCGCCGGGGGTGATAACGCTGAAACATACCGCGATGGGGACGGTATTTACGTTTTCCGTGCGCCCGCCTTCACCGACAATGTATTCGGAAGAAGTGAATCATCTGGTGGAGCCCGCATGTGAAGCAATTGACGCGCTGGAAAAGAAGATCAGTACGTGGATTCCGGAGAGTCAAATCAGCAAGGTGAATCAATCGGCTTCGGATCGTCCGGTCAAGGTTTCGGCGGATGTTATCAGCCTGTTGCAGACGTGTCAGCGTTTCTACAAGGATTCCGGGGGTGCGTTTGATGTAACGGTGGGTCCCCTGCTGGATTTATGGGGGTTCTACCGCAAACAGGGTCATTTGCCGAAAGAAGAAGAAATGAAAGAGGCTTTGGAAAAGGTGGGGTTCGATAAAGTGGACGTGAATGAAGCGGAGGAGACGGTACGTTTCGCGCGGGCAGGGATGCGGATTGATTTTGGCGGGATTGGCAAGGGCTTGGCGCTGGATCGTGCGGTGGAAATGCTTCGTGAGCAAGGGATTAAGAATGTTTTAGTGGATGGGGGAACCAGCACGGTTTTTGCGCTGGGTTCCGGGCCAGGGGAGTCTGGGTGGAAAGTTCGTATTGGATCTCCGTATAATAAGGATGAATATCTTGAGGAGGTCGAGATTCGCAACGAATCTTTATCCACTTCATCTGGGTCAGAGAGCTATGTCGAATTGGATGGCAAGAAGTATGGCCACATCTTCGATCCGCGCACTGGGTGGCCGGTCGAAGGAATGCTGAGCACCACCGCCATCGCCCCCACGGGTATGGAAAGCGACGCGCTGAGCACGGCCTTTTTTGTCATGGGCATGGAGAATATAAGAAAGTATTGTCAGGCGCACCCGCAAGTCCGGGCCATCGTGGTGGTCTCCGAAGGCGGGGTGTTGAAACCGGTGCGGATCAATTTTCCGGCGAAATAAGGAGCAAGCATGAGCGACAAGGTCAACCGCAGGAATTTTATGAAGACGGCTGGATTGGCGACAGGCGTGATGGCGGTCGCCAGTCATATTCCTTTCTCGTATGCGCAGAACTCGAAGGTGAACGTGGGCTGTGTCGGCACAGGCGGCCAGGGCAGTTTCCACGTGCGCGACGGGTTGAGTGGCGCGACGGACATCCAGATTGTGGCTGTAACCGACGTGTATGGCCCGCATCAAAAGCTGGGTGTGCAACTGGCGCGCATCTCGAATGCGAAGATTTATTTGGATCCCGGTCAACAACTGACGGATGCCCAGAAACAGAAAGCGATGGCCGCGTATAAGCCGCAGGGTTATTATGATTACCGGAAAATGCTGGAGAGCGAGACGCTCGACGCGGTTATTATTGCCACCCCGTTGCATACGCATTATCAGATTGTCATGGATGCGTTGGATGCCGGTAAACACGTGTTTTGCGAAAAGACCATGTGTTATGAGATTGAGCAGGCGCGCGATATCGTAATGAAGTGCCACGAGAAGAACCTGTTTGTCCAGGTGGGGCATCAGCGCCGATACAATCCGTTGTATAACAAGGCGTTAATGATGGTCCGGCAGGAGGGCGTCATCGGACGGCTCAATCATATTGATGCGCAATGGCACCGGAACAACGACTGGCGCCGTCCGATTAACACCGACCATGTCATCACACCGGAAGAAGCGCCATTCATCCAGGATCTGGAACACCATATGAACTGGAGGTTGTATCAGGCGACTTCCCGGGGATTGATGACGGAACTCGCCACCCACCAGCTTGATATTGCGGCGTGGTTCCTGGATTGCCTGCCAAAGCGGGTCTATGGCTGCGGCGGTTTGGACTACTGGCGGGACGGCCGGGAAATCGACGACAATGTCAACCTGATTTATGAGTTTGAACTGGATCAAAACAGCCGCGGGTATTATGCCATCAATGCGCGCAGCAGTTATCAAGACAAGGTTGCCATCAATAATCCGTATTCGGTCCGGTTGATGTATTCGAGCATCACGGCAAATGCCAAGAAAGGCTGTTCGGAGTTGATTGAAGGCGACGAAGGCACGCTCGAGTTGACTGAAGAAGGCAGCTTCTATTATCAGGAGCCTACGTCGAAGGTGTCGTGGGGCGGACAGGGCAGCGGTTCTCCGTCGGCGGAGCAGGCGGCGACGGTGGTGACGTCGGGCGGCACGTTGAAGCTGAGCAACAAAGCGCAGCAGGAAGGCAAGCCGATCACGGTGGATAACGACAAGTCGGTGGATCAGCTTCAGTTTATCCGCTTCTCAGAAGACATCAAAAATGGCGGAATGCCTAAAGCCAATCAGATCGTGGGATTGAATGCGACCATTATGGCGATGTCAGGCTTTACGGCGATTGCCGAAAAGCGCACGGTCGAAATTGACCCGGCGTGGTACACGTTTGATTTCCCGACGCCTGATCCCGGTGTAGTGAGCTAAGTATTTTTGTGTAGCCTGCGGCGCGGGTGAGTGTTATCCGTGCCGCATTGTGCCGTAACCTACAATGCGGAAGAGAGTTTAACGAGCCGATGAAAAAACTCGCCGTATTTCTGTTGTTCATCGTTCTGTTGGGCGGTATGATGGCGGTATATGCCGATGTCGAGAAGACGCCCAAACCGGCCATTGAAAATTATCAGCGCTTTATCGGACGGGAAGCCGTGACCGATAGCCGCGCGATCAATGCCAAGCTGGTGCGTCCCTTGCCGTTGTCGTGTCCGCCGTTTAATTTGCGCGATAAGAATGGCGATGTCATCGATCCCACGAAGGATAAGGATGGCAAGCCGATTCCGGCGGATCTGCCGCTCCAGGAACAGGGCCTTCCGCGTCCGGTCAGCCTGAAAAAAACCTGCGGGGCGTGTCACGATTACAACACCATAACGCATGGGTATCATTTTCAGATGGGGCGGGATGAGTTGTATCCGCCCGTGGAAGCCGGGACGGGCGATTCACCCAGCCGGGGACCAGGGCTTTTTGGCAAGTGGCAATTGCTCTATCAGCGGGAATTGACGCCGATTAATTTTGAGAATCCGGATGATGTGGATATGACGCCGTTTGACTGGGTGTTGAATTGCGGCATTTGCCATCCGGGGGGCGGTCCTGCGGAATATGATCGCGATCACAAGCGGTACGACGAGCGGATCAAGGGGGATATCGGCGGGCTGACGATGTTCGGCAACGGCGATTACCATGAATCGGCATGGGGCCGGACGGGTGTGATAGAAGCCGACTGCCTGGTGTGTCACTTGGAAAGTTATGAATATTCTGTCCGCGTACAGCAGATGAAAAAGCTCAATTTTGAGTATGCGGCTACGGCGGCGGCAGGATTTGGGTATGTGTTTGGCTCCACAGCGGAGGGCCAGCAGCCCAAGGTCTATTACGATAAATCCATGTTCCGCGCGGATGGCACGGTGTATCTGCATATCCGCCGGCCCTCGGATCGGCAATGCCAGGAATGCCATGATATGTCGAGTGCGCAGAAACGCGGCAGTTCTTGGCATAACAGCTATATGCAGGATGTCCATACAGACCAGGGCTTGGGGTGCGTGGAGTGCCATCATGGCGACATCCGCCATAACTTCGCCAAGGGTCATTCTTCAAGCCAAAGCGTGCGGGACGATTTGGACTACACGAATCTATCGTGTAAGAAGTGCCATGAGGACGGAGAACATGGCGCGCCGAATGAGGACCATGAATGGCTGCCGCCATTACATCTTGAACGCATCAGTTGCGAGGCGTGCCACATCACTCACCGTCCTTTCGTGCCTACGGCGACCGTGGATTCATTGACCGGCAAAGCAGTGCAATTACCCGCACAGTTCGACGAAAAGGCGTATGATGGCTATTTATTTGGCGCGATGTGGGGCAAGATTGTCGGGCATGATAAAGAGAACCTGATTGATGCATATACGCCTGCGGAACTGGAACGGGCCGCAGCGCTGATGGTGGCGCCCGATTCCGCCATGCGCAGTTTCTTCCAAAATGCGGACAATACCTTCCGAGTGCCCATGGAAGCGTTTACGGTGCGCGATTTTATTGAACGCAAGGGCGGTGTGCGAACCGAAGACACGCGTGCCTTGATGCTCATGGCGCTGGAGCAAGTCACCGGCGGGGGGGATTCCGCGGTGCCGATTTGTGTGTTCCGGGGCAAAGCCTACCGGATGGAAACCGGGAACATGCGCGAGATCGCGGCGAAACTTCAGCCAAAACGCCCCGCAGCCACGATCGCTGAAACCCCCTATGCCTATGGCCGAAGCAAGGGCGATACTATGATTTACCCGGAGAGCAGCCAACTGGGCGCTTTCTGGGTGTTTGTCGAGAACGGTGTTGCGCAACCGCTTTTCCTGAAAGATATGAAGGCGGCATGGGATTTTTTAAAGTCGGACGAGTTTAAGTTCTACGCCTATCCCGCGCTGCCGTCTGACGGCTCTGTTTCACCTGGATTGCCGCGCACGGGAGAAGCGGGTGAGCAAGAAACCCCGCCTGCCCCTGAAGCGGCGGCGACTCTTGCGCCGGAAGCACAACCTGCTCCGGCCCCCGAAGCGGCGGCAACTTCTACGCCGGAAGCACAACCTGCTCCGGCCCCCGAAGCGGCGGCGGCTCCTGCACCAGAAGCGCAACCTGCTCCGGCCCCCGAAGCGGTGGCGGCTCCTGCACCAGAAGCGCAACCTGCTCCGGCCCCCGAAGCAGCGGCAACACCCGCGCCGGAAACGCAACCTGCTCCGGCTTCAGACACGGCGGCAGCCCCTGCACCGGAAGTGCAACCTGCTCCGGCTCCCGAAGCGGCGGCTCCTGCACCGGAAGTGCAACCTGCTCCGGCCCCCGAAGCGGCGGCAACTCCTGCGCCGGAAGCACAACCTGCTCCGGCTCCCGAGGCTGCTCCTGTTGAACAAGCCCCCGATCCTGAAACAGAGCTTCGTATGGCGGTAACCGCCAAATTGGACGCCTATATGGCTTCCGATAAACATTTATTGGAGGTATACGACGATAACAACGATTCTTTCCCGGAAGTGAACACCGAAGATGAAATGGCGTTGGTGGCATGGGCGCTAAAACAAGCGTCGCCCCGCTTGAAGAATCGAGAACTTTATTACATAAAAGGCGTAAATGCCTGGAAGGTGAATGTCGAAGAATGGACGAATCCCTATTCGGCGGATTACCTTCAAATGGACCGCATCGGCGAGAACGAGGCGTTCATGTCGATTGAACGCCGCAAAGAAGTGGAATCGCCCGGCGTGAATAGTTGGGATGCCCGCGTGAAGACGTGGGAGACCAAGGAAGTGCGTTTGGCGCGTCTGTACAAGACGGCGATAGAGAAGGTGGACATGACCGCCAATGCCGCTATTGCCGCTGTAGCGCAACGCTTGCCCTGGACCGCTTCGCATGGGGTTGAACCCAAGGAACGGGCTTTGGGTGCGAACGGTTGCGGTGATTGCCACTCGGAAGAGTCGCAATTCTTCTTTGGCAAGGCCGTGGTCGATCCTTATCAGGCCGATGCCACCCCGCAGACCGTGCCCATGTATACCCTGTTGGGATACAACCTGAATGATCTTATGCTCAGCGTTTGGCGTGAAGATGAATTAAAAGAGAGCGCGGCATGGATTGTGTTGGCGGTGCTTATTCTCATCCTCCTGCATTACGTCCTCATCGGCCCCAAAGATCGCGGCAAGAAACTGGTTCCGGACGTGTTGCGTTTCCGCGTGCATGAACGCCTGAGCCACCTGATTGCGCTGGTCACCGTGGTTATCCTGGCGATTACCGGATTCTGCTTCCTGCTGGGCGAAAACGATCCGCTTGGCCACTGGGCGCGCGACGTACACACCTACGTGGGCTATGCGGCCGTGGTGGGCATTGCGGGCGTGTTGCTGTCGTGGCTGTGGTTCATGTTCCCGGCCAAGGGCGACATTAAATGGATGCTCAAAGCCGGTGGATACCTTGGCGGCGTGAAAGAGCATTTGCCAGCGGGAAAATTCAATGCGGGACAAAAAGTGCTCTTCTGGTTGATGATGCTTGCCTGTGCCGCCTTGGCGGTGACCGGCATTATCATGGGCCTGAACCGCGGACAGCATTTCGAAGGGCAGGAGATTGTGTACACGATTCACGACGCCGCGGCGCTGCTGATGATCCTGATGCTATTGGCGCATGTATATCTGGCGGCGTTTGTGGTCTCACACAGTTTGAATGCTATTTTCGGCGGCAAAGTATCCAGCGAGTGGGCCGACGCACACCACTCCAAATGGAATTATCCCGGCAAGAAACCCGGCGGACATCATTGATTCATTTTGCGTTCGTCTGGTATACTGCCGTTTCAACGTTTTGGGCGATTAGCTCAGGTGGTTAGAGTACTTGCTTGACATGCAAGGGGTCACTGGTTCAAGTCCAGTATCGCCCACCATTTTACTTTCACTCGAAATTCTCTAGGATTTTCATGCGGAAAATCTATCGTCCCCGCGTGTCTCTGGGAAATTCCGCATGAAGAAAGCCCCACATTTATTTCACGAATGTTTCCGGTAATGGAATACGGCGCGACTATCACCGTGCCGAACGGGACCACGATTATCATCCCGCCGCGACCTTTCCTGCATCCGACGATGGAAAAGTAACGTGGCCAAGTCGTGGACAACTACCGCAATGCCATCCGCGCGGCCCTCGACATAGGGTAGGATTCGAGAACATCACTGCACTCTATGGTCAACATCTCTGTGGCCACAAGTCTTACACCAATCAAACTGGGTATCATTCTTGGGTTCGAATGATGTGCAGCTGCATCCAGCTCTGGTACAGGGCCAGCCCGTAGATGCGCTGGTCTTGGCGCTTGAATCCTCGTTCTTCCCTTTAAATGACTTCGTGTTGTAAGTTCCTGGCATGTCGACATCTCCCATTTGTAGTTATGGTCACCTTGTAAACACAAAGAAAACACAACTCTAGACTGCTGTGAGTCACTCACATCTGAGGCTGTTTAGCTTCGCTTCGATCTTTCCGAGATATGTCGTAGATCCTGACTGAAGACACAAATCCTTGGCTCGTGTAAGGAGACGGCATGACTCTTCTCGATGCCCCTCTCTCTCTGCCACCTCTGCCAGATTATACAAGACCAGAGCCTCGTTTGCCCTGTGTCCTGTCAGTGAAAACACGTCCCGTGCTCTCTCGAAGAGTGATTTGGCCTCTTCCCTGTTGCCCAAAGAGAGAAGGAGTTCCCCGTAATTGTTCTCAGTTGTTGCCAGCGACGGACTTGCTGCCAGTCTTCGCTTGATAGCAAGCGCCCGGTCGAAGTAGGTCTTCGCTAGACCAGAATCTTGGAATGCCACGCATACATTACCCATATTTGAATACATTCGAGCAACGAAATCCTCGTTGCGGGTGGCGGCAATGAGATCAATTGCCTGTTCGTAGTGCTTACGAGCCAGCGCAAACAAACGCCATGTCTCCTCCGACGCCGCCCCGTTTGATGAGTTTGCCAAATCAGATCGGAAGAGCGTCGTGTAGGGAAAGAGTGTACCATCCAGTGTA
>ERZ795059.2703-NODE-2703-length-18017-cov-8.361652_pt1 | contig 18017 bp, 14 predicted proteins | sample MGYA00375143_ERZ795059 | MGnify/ENA primary metagenome ERZ795059 (study PRJEB30188, sample SAMN05720168) | activated sludge metagenome | isolation source: Anaerobic digester | place: USA | collected 2015-01-07 ... | reverse complement strand
TTCGACAACCAGTTCCTCGCGCAGGTCGTCTGGCGCGGGCACACCATCGGCGAGGTCAGTTGCCCGACGAAGTATTTTGCCGAGGCGTCCTCCATCAATTTCCGCCGCAGCCTGAAGTACGGACTGAGCTGCCTCGGCGTCAGCCTGCGTTTCCGGCTCGCGCGGATCTTCGGCACCAAGCCGTCGTTCGTGTAACGCACCTGCTCGCCCGGCGGTCGCGCTTTCACGCGACCGCCGTCCGCCACGCAGGTCTCAGCCCTCCATCTCGGAGACTTCGAGCGAGGCTTTTTCCCATTCGCTCGTCGCCGTCTCGAGTCGGGCGACGACGGTCGCCAGCTCCCGGTTGAGCGCCACGGCTTTGCCGGGCTCGTTGTACGTCTCAGGCGCTTCGAGTGCGTTGGTGAGGCTGTTCTGCTGCTCCTCCAGCGACGCGATTTCCTTTTCGAGCTGGGTGACGCGTGCCTTGGCCGCGCGAAGCGGTGCCGACCGTGCGGCGCGCGCTTCGGCCTCGGCGCGTTTTTGCTCCTTGGTCTTCGGGCCGCTGCGGGCGGCGCGGTTGGCATCGCCGGCGTCGGCTTTTGCCGCCGTGGCCTGCACGGGGCGGCCGTCGGTAAAGCCGGCGGTGAGCGCGGCGCGCTCATTGCTCGCGCCGGATTTCTGAAGGTAGTAGTCGTAGTTGCCCGCGTAGGGCGTGAGCCGACCGCCGCTCACGTGGAGCACCTGCTCCGCGAGCGCGCGGATGAAGTACACGTCGTGGCTGATGAAGATCAGCGTGCCTTCGTACTGCTTGAGCGCGGCGACGAGCGCATCGATCGATGCGATGTCGAGGTGCGTCGTCGGCTCGTCCATGAGCAGCAGGTTCGGCGGCGCGAGCAGGAGCTTCACGAGCGCGAGGCGCGATTTTTCGCCGCCGGAGAGCACGGAAACTTTTTTGAAGACGTCGTCTTTGCGGAAGAGAAACCCGCCGAGAAGCGTGCGCGCGAGTTGCTCAGTGACGTTGGGGTTTTCGCTCCGCATCTCCATGGCCTCCTCGAGCACGGTGTGCTGGAGGTTGAGGTTGTCGCCGCGGTTCTGGGCGAAGTAGCCGGCGCGCACGTTGCTGCCGAGCTCGCGCGTGCCGCCCTGGATCGGGATCGCGCCGCCGAGGATTTTCAAGAGCGTGGATTTGCCGGCGCCGTTGGGGCCGACGAGCACCATGCGCTGGCCGCGCTCCGCGAGGAAATTGAGTCCGCGATAGACGACGTGGTCGCCATAGGCCTGCGTGACGTCGGCCAGCGTGATGACCTTGAGGCCCGAGCGCGGCGGTTGCGGGAAGCGAAACTTGATGCGGACGAGATCCTCCTCGGGCGCGTCGACGGCGTCTTCCTGCAGACGCGCGATCTGTTTCTCCTTGGACTTGGCGCGGGTGGCGAGCGAGGCCTTGGCGCCGAAGCGATCGACGAAGCGTTGCAGGTGCTCGATCTCGCGCTGCTGGTTCTTAAACACTGCGAGCTGTTGCGCGTGGTGCTCTTCCTTCAGGCGGAGGTAGTCGTCGTAGTTGCCCGTCCAGCGGTAGAGGGTGCGGTTGCGCAGTTCGAGGATGCCGGTGCACAGGGCGTTGAGAAACGCGCGATCGTGCGAGATGATCACGAGCCCGCCGGGGTAGCGCGTGAGATAGTCCTGGAACCAGAGGAGCGCTTCGAGATCGAGATGGTTGGTCGGTTCGTCGAGGAGCAGCAGCGCGGGCTCCTGCACGAGCAACCGCGCGAGATGCGCGCGCATCACCCAGCCGCCGGAGAAGGTCCGCGCGGGGCGGTTGTGGTCGGTCTCGCGAAAGCCGAGGCCGGCGAGGATGCGCTTGGCGCGCGGCTCCAGTGTGTAGTCGATGTCGTGGTCGTGGTGCTCCTCCGCCAGGTGCCCGGTTTTCGAGGCGAGCGCGATCTGGAGGATGGTCTCGTCGCCGGCCGGCGAGCTTTCCTGCGGGAGAAATCCGAAGTCGGCGCCGCGTTCCCACGTGATCGTGCCCTCGTCGGCGGATTCCTCGCCGAGGATGAGGTTGAACAGGGTGGACTTGCCGGCGCCGTTGGGGCCCACGAGGCCGAGGCGGTCGGACCGCTGGATGAAAAGCGAGACGTCCTCGAACAGTGTGCGGGGCCCGTAGCTTTTGGAAATGTCGGCGATGGTGAGCATGGAAACCCTCAGACAACCGCAGACGGCTGGCGTTGGTCAAGGGCGCGCCGAGGCGGGTTTAGCGTACGCGGGCCAGCGCCACGGCACCGGCGACCGCGATCAGCCCACCTAGGAGCGAGCGGCGACTGGGCTTTTCGCCCTCCAGCCAGTAGCTGAAGGGCAAGATCACCAGCGGCGTGCAGGCGACGATGGGCAGCACGACGCCGCTCGGCGTGGTGCGCAGCGCCCATTGGTAACAACTCACGCCGAGCACCGCGCCGCACAGCGAATTGGCGGCAATCCACCGGTACGTGTGGCGTTTCGGCTGCGTTGCTTTATCGATCGCGCCCTCGCGTGCCTGCGGCGCCAGCCGGCTCCAGAGAGTCATGAGCATTGCCGCACACACGAACCCACCGAGCGTGCGGATGTACGCGGCGCTGATGGCGTCGCTGGACTGGCCGGCGAGCGCGGCCACGTCGTTGGCCTTGCGGCTGAGCACCGCGCCGAGGCCCTGGCAGGCGGCCGAGCAGACGCCAAGCACCAGCCCGAGCGGGCGCACCGCCACCGTCTTTTTACCTGGGAAAAACGCCACCGCCACGCCCACGAGGATCGTCGTGCTCCAGACGATTTGCGCCGGCGAGAGGGTGGTGCCGAGCCAGAGCCACTCGGCGAGCGCCGCGATCGGCGTGGCGAGGCACTGCGTCATGAGCACGCTGAGTCGCGCGCCGACCATCGGCATCCCATAGAACAGCGCGATGTCGCCCAGCCCCATGCCGAAAAGTCCGCTCAACAAAAACCAGCCCGTGTCCGCGTGCGCGAACCCGCTGCCCGCCGTGTGCGCGTAGAGCGCGAGGAGCGCCAGGGCCAGCGCCAGCCGCGTGAGGTTGGCGCGGACGGGGCCCACCGCCGCGATCGACTTGCGCGCGGAGATCGCGGAGACCGACCAGAGCAGTGTCGTGAGAAAGGCCGGGAGCATGGGAGGCCCACGATTGGCAGGGCAACATGCCCAACGGCACAAGCGCGGAGTCTACGCGCCCGTTGCACATTTTAAGCTTTAGAGTCGCACCCCGCCGGTCCTAGCTTCGCGCACCATTTCTCCCATGAAAGCCAAACGCAGCGCCAAACGCCCTGAAGACATCAACGCCGCCCTCGCGGCCAAGAAGGGCCCCATCTCGCAGTTCCTCGCGAAGAACTATCACCACTTCAATGCTGCCTCCCTGCTCGACGCCGCCAAGGGCTATGAGACCCACCTGAAGGCCGGCGGCAAGATGCTCGTCACCCTCGGTGGCGCCATGTCCACCGCCGAGCTCGGCATCACCCTCGCCGAGATGATCCGCCAGGACAAGGTCCACGGCATCGTCTGCACCGGCGCCAACCTCGAAGAAGACATCTTCAACCTCGTCGCGCACGACTACTACGAGCGCGTCCCCGGCTACCGCGACCTCACCCCCGCCGACGAGCAGGCGCTGCTCGACCGCCACATGAACCGCGTCACCGACACCTGCATCCCCGAGATGGAGGCCATGCGCCGCATCGAGCACATCGTGCTTGAGGAATGGGTAAAGGCCGACACGGCCGGCGAGCGCTATTTCCCGCACGAGTTCATGTACAAGATTCTGCGCGGCGGTAAGCTCAAGAAGTCCTACCAGATCGACCCGAAGAATTCCTGGATGCTCGCCGCCTGCGAGAAGAACCTTCCGATCATCGTCCCAGGCTGGGAAGACTCGACCTTGGGCAACATGTTCACGGGCCACGTCATCACCGGCGACGTGAAGAACGTCCACACCGTGCGCACCGGCATCGAGTACATGCAATGGCTCGCCGAGTGGTACACGAAGACCGCCAAGAAACTGCGCAACGGCGAAGGCTCCATCGGCTTCTTCCAAGTGGCCGGCGGCATCTCGGGCGACTTCCCGATCTGCGTCGTCCCGATGCTGCACCAGGATCTCCAGCGCACCGGCGTGCCGCTCTGGGGCTACTTCTGCCAGATCAGCGACTCGACCACCAGCTACGGCAGCTACTCCGGCGCCGTGCCCAACGAAAAGATCACCTGGGGCAAACTCGCCGCCTCGACGCCGAAGTTCATCGTCGAAAGCGACGCCACCATCGTGGCTCCGCTCATCTTTTCGTGGGTGCTCGGCCACTAAGCCACCCGCCAACGTTTTCTCCTTCAGCCGCGCGCTCATCCCGCGCGGCTTTTTCGTGCCCAACCACCGCCCCGCTCGGGCCTTGCCGCCGGCGCCCTTTGTCCTTCAACTCGCCGGCACCCGCCCCATGAAGGAAGCCACCGCCCGCATCAAAATCAACAAGCTGCTCGAGGCGGCCGGCTGGCGTTTCTTTGCCGACAGCACCGGCCCGGCCAACATCCAGCTTGAGCCGAGCGTCACGCTCCAGGCTCACGACCTCGACGCCCTCGGCGAGGATTTTGAAAAGGCCAGCAAAGGCTTCATCGATTTCCTGCTCCTCAACGAAAAGGGCTTCCCGTTCATCGTGCTTGAGGCGAAAGCGGAAAGCAAAAATCCGCTCGTCGGCAAGGAGCAGGCCCGCAGGTACGCCCGTTCGCAGAACTGCCGCTTCGTCATCCTCTCCAACGGCAACCTGCACTATTTCTGGGATCTGGAGCGCGGAAATCCCTCCCTCATCACCACCTTTCCGCGGCCCGATTCGGTCGCCGGCTACCAGAAGAGCGCGCCCGATCCGAAGCGCCTCGTCGAGGAGCCGGTCGGCGACGATTATGTCGTCCTGACCCAGCGGCCCAGCTACGCCGCCGAGGCTGCTTGGAAAAACCCCGCCGAGCGCGACCATTTCATCGAGGTCAACGGTCTGCGCTTCCTCCGTGCCTACCAGAAGCAGGCGGTCGTCGCCGTGCAGCAGGCTGTTGCCGGAGGTCGCGACCGCTTCCTCCTCGAAATGGCCACCGGCACGGGCAAGACGCTCACCGCCGCCGCCCTCATCAAGCTCTTCCTGCGCACCGGCAACGCCCGCCGCGTCCTCTTCCTCGTCGATCGCCTCGAACTCGAAGACCAGGCGTTGAAGGCCTTTCGCAAGACCCTCGCCGCCGACTACCGCAGCGTCATTTACAAGGAGAGCCGCGACGAATGGCGCCGCGCCGACATCGTCGTCACCACCGTCCAATCGCTGCTTTTCAACAACAAGTACCGGCAGCTTTTCTCGCCGACCGATTTCGACCTCGTCATCTCCGACGAAGCCCACCGCTCCATCGGTGGCAACGCCCGCGCCGTCTTCGACTACTTCGTCGGTTACAAGCTCGGCCTCACCGCCACGCCGCGCGACTACCTCAAGAAGTTCGACCGCGCCAAGCCCGGCACGCGCGACCCGCGCGAGTTCGAGCGCCGCCTCCTGCTCGATACCTACCGCACCTTCGGCTGCGACGACGGCCAGCCCACCTTTCGCTATTCCCTGCTCGATGGAGTGAAGGACGGCTTCCTCATCAACCCGACCGTCGTCGACGCCCGCAGCGAGATCACCACCCAGCTCCTCGCCGACGAGGGCTTCGTCGTCGAGTTCCAGGACGACGCCGGCGACGAGCAGCAGGAGACCTTCAAGCAGCGCGAGTTCGAGAAACGCTTCTTCTCTCCCGCCACCAACCAGCTCCTCTGCAAAACCTTTCTCGAAAACGCGCTCCGCGACCCCATCAGCCGCGAGATCGGCAAGTCCATCGTCTTTGCCGTCAGCCAGAATCACGCCGCCAAGCTCGTCCAGATCCTCAACGAGATGGCCGACCGCATATTCCCCGGCAAATACCAGTCCGACTTCGCCGTGCAGGTCACCTCGCAGGTCGACGGTGCCCAGCAGCACACGATCAATTTCACCAACAACAATCTCCTCGGCTCCGCCAATTTCCTGCCACTCTACAAGACCAGCAAGGCCCGCGTCTGCGTCACCGTCGGCATGATGACCACCGGCTACGACTGCCCGGACATCCTCAACCTCGGCCTCTTCCGGCCCATCTTCTCGCCGACCGATTTCATCCAGATCAAAGGCCGTGGCACCCGGCGGCACGACTTCCGCGAGGAGCTGAAGGACGAGGCACACAAGGAGATCGTCACCGCCCCGCACAAGACCGCCTTCAAGCTCTTCGACTTCTTCGCCAACTGCGAGTTCTTCGAGGAGAAGTTCGACTACGACCAGGTCTTGAAACTGCCCAGGCCGGGGCGCTCCGGCGGCACGGGCCCCACCGACCCCGAGCCAGGCCCCACCGTCCGCGCCGGCACCTACGAGCATCTCGGCGACGACCTGCTCGCCTCGCTTCAAGTCGAGGAGATCGGCGAGGATGGCATGCGCATCGACCGCGAGTTCTACGCCAAGTTCGAGCACGTCGTGCGGGAAAACGAGTTCATCGCCGCCAGCGTCGAGGCGGGCCAGTGGGACCGCGTGCTCGACTACGTGAACCGCGAGGTTTTCGACAAGCCCACCGAGTTCTACACCCTCGAAAAGTTGCGTCGCGCCGCCGCCGTCGACCGCCGCCTCACGCTGCGCGAGATCCTCGAAAAAATCTTTGGCCTCATTCCGCGCTTCAAATCGAAGGACGAACTGCTGGAGGAGGAGTTCTCCAAGTTTGTCGCCGACTACAAGCCCGAGGAGCCCGAGGCCATCCCGGCGCTCAAGACCTACTTCAAAGCCTACGTCACCAGCGATCAGGTCCGCCACATCATCGAGACCGGCGATTACACCGACCTCGCGACCAATCCCGTTTTCACCACGAAGGACTTCAAGGCCGTGCCCGCGAAGTACCGCGCGCTCATCCCCGACTACGTGAAGGACTACGTCTCGCTCAACCAGTTCGTGGCGTGAGCGTCGGCACTCTTTCGGCCATGTCCCGCTCCGAAAAAGAAGAAACCCCGGCTCCTATCTGCCGCGAGCGGCCGAGGAAGGATTTCCGAGGTGAACGTCGGGACGGTGCGCCCGTGCTCCCGCTTCTGCAAGCATGAATCCGGCGTTCTTCCAACAGCTCGAGACCATCCTCGCCGCAGAGCGGATCGATGCCTATCGGCAGGATGGAGCCGCCCCGGTACTCGCGTTGGCTCGCTACCTTTGGAACGTTGCCCTCTGCGAGACGCTTTACTCGCCGCTCCAGATTGCCGAGGTCGCTTTGCGCAATGCGGTTCACCGCAGCATGCAGGCCCGTTGCGCCACCGATCAGTGGTACGATCTACCGGCCGCGCGCCTTCTCCTCTGGCAACAAACCCAGGTGTCGGAGGCGCGTCAGAAACTGCTGGCGGCGGGCAAACCCGACACCGCCGGGCGCATGGTCGCCGAGATGCACTTCGGCTTTTGGACCAGCTTTTTCAACAAGACCCATGCCGGCACCGGCATCGGCCACTATCTTGCGCAGCAGGCTTTCCCTCACGCGCCCCGGGGCGAGCGCGACCTGAAGAAACTCGATGCCCGCTGGCGCCGCATCCGCGACCTGCGCAACCGGGTCTTTCACCACGAGCGCATCATCCATTTCGCCGATCTTGCCGCGCAGCACTCCACGATCCTTGAGACCATCGGTTGGATCAGCCCGGAGCTGCTGGACATGACTCTCGCCATCGATCGTTTCCCGGTGGTTCGCCAAGCAGGCGTGCAGCCTTGGCTCGACCAAATCACCGCGCGCTGGCCTCGCCAGTCTTGAGCCCGCCGCCCCGGCGGCTCATTGCTCGTTCTCCCTCATGCTCGACTCCGATACCAAGCGCCGCATCGACACCGCCCGCGACATCCTCGTGGGCAAAGTCCCCGACCCCAAGTCCCAGGTCGAGCAGATCACCATCGCCCTGATCTACAAATTCATGGACGACATGGATGCCGAGTCCGAGGAGCTCGGCGGCAAGCGCAAGTTCTTCGTCGGCGCCTTCGCCCGCTATGGCTGGGCCAAGCTCATGCGCTCCGGCCTCGGCGGCCACGAGACCCTTGCCCTTTACGGCGAGGGCATCACCAAGATGACGGAAAACCCCGGCCTGCCGCCGCTCTTCCGCGACATCTTCAAAAACGCCTACCTCCCGTACCGCGACCCCGAGACGCTCAAGGCCTTCCTCAAGATCATCGACGAGTTCACCTACGACCACTCCGAGCGCCTCGGCGACGCCTTCGAATACCTCCTCTCCGTGCTCGGCTCGCAGGGCGACGCCGGCCAGTTCCGCACCCCGCGCCACATCATCGATTTCATCGTCGAGCTCATCGCCCCGCAGAAGGGCGAGACCATCCTCGACCCCGCCTGCGGCACCGCCGGCTTCCTCATCTCCGCCTACAAACACATCCTCCGCGCCAACACCGACGCCAGGGGCCACAGCAAGCTCACCCCCGACGAGCGCGGCCGCCTCGCCAAAAACTTCACCGGCTACGACATCTCGCCCGACATGGTGCGGCTCTCCCTCGTCAACCTCTACCTCCACGGCTTCACCGATCCCCACATCTACGAGTACGACACCCTCACCTCCGAGGAGCGCTGGGGCGAGACCGCCGACGTCATCCTCGCCAACCCGCCCTTCATGTCGCCGAAAGGCGGCATCAAGCCCCACAAGCGTTTCACCATCCAGGCAAAGCGCAGCGAGGTGCTCTTCGTCGACTACATGGCCGAGCACCTCACGCCCACCGGCCGCGCCGGCATCATCGTGCCCGAGGGCATCATCTTCCAGAGCCAGACCGCCTACACCGCGCTGCGCCGATCGCTCGTGGAAACCGCGCTCGTTGCCGTCGTCTCCCTGCCCGCCGGCTGCTTCAACCCGTACTCCGGGGTGAAAACCAGCATCCTCATCCTCGACAAGGCGCTCGCCAAGCGCGCCGCGACCATCGCCTTCTTCAAGGTGGAGAACGACGGCTACGGCCTCGGCGCCCAGCGCCGCGCCATCGAGCAAAACGACCTGCCCGCCGTGCAGGCCGAACTCGCCGCGTACCTCGCCGCCCTCCGCCGCGGCGAGTCCGCGCCGGAAGCGTCGACCATGAGTCCGGCCTTCGGGAGCGCTAACGGCGCGGCTTCAACACAGCCTGGGGCAACGTCCCAGGAACACGGGGGGGCGGATTTGAGAGGGCTGAAAGCCCGCTCCAATGCCCGCGTCGGTGATGGATCGGGCCTTCAGCCCTCCGGCGTATCGGGGGCGCTTGAACCTGGGGCGTTGCCCCAGGCTGGGATGGATTGCGCCTTTGGCGCACCATTCACTACCGCCCTGATCGTCCCGAAGGCCAAGATCGCCGCCAACGGCGACTACAACCTCAGCGGCGATCGGTACCGGGAGGGAGCTGAGCGCCGGTCTACATTCCCACTCCGACGGTTCGAGGAAGTCTGCACCTTGGAGTACGGCTCTAGCCTTCCGAAAGAAAAGCGAGTCGAGGGTCCTTATCCGGTTGTTGGGTCGAACGGAATCACTGGTTACCACAACGACTACCTCGTTGAAGGACCTGCGATCGTGGTCGGGCGTAAAGGTTCGGCGGGAGAGGTCACATTGATTGAGAAGAACTGCTTCCCAATCGACACGACGTACTACGTCAAACAAACGAATCCCGCCGAGTCGAATATCCGCTTCTTGTATTGGTTGCTTAAGACACTGAATCTTCCCGGGCTGCGCGGTGGTGCGGGTATTCCTGGCCTTAATCGAACCGACGTCTACGAAACCCACCAAATCCCCCTGCCGCCGCTGGAGGTGCAGCAGGAGATCGTGGCGGAGATCGAGGGCTATCAGGCCGTCATCGACGGCGCCCGCGCCGTCCTCGACCACTACCGCCCCCACATCCCCATCGACCCCGCCTGGCCGTTGGTCGAGCTTGGGGACATTGCTGACGTCAAACTCGGCAAAATGCTTGATCAGGTTAAGCACCAGAAGGGCGTTACTCTTCCTTACCTGCGAAACGTTAGTATTCGGTGGGGCACGATTGATACGCATGACCTACCCGAAATGTATTTCGAGGAAGACGAATTGGACCGCTTTGGGCTTCGATCGGGAGACGTGCTCGTTTGCGAAGGCGGAGAGCCAGGGCGGGCAGCCGTTTGGGACGGCAAGATTCCCAACCTAAAATATCAGAAGGCCCTTCATCGCGTGCGGTTCAAGGTTCCCTTTGAACCTTCAATGCTCGTTTACCTCCTACAAGAAATGGCGCTGTCAGGTGCGTTGGTCGGTTGGCTGTCAGGAACCACGATCAAACACCTTACCTTGGAGTCGTTCAACAAGCTGCCAATTCCCCTCCCACCCCTCGCCACGCAGCAGGCCATCGTGGCGGAGATCGAGGCGGAGCAGAAGCTGGTCGCGGCCAACCGCGAACTCATCGAGCGTTTCGAAAAGAAGATCCAGGCCACCCTCGCCCGCATCTGGGGCGAGGAAACGCCCGCCGCCCCGGCGCGCTGAGCACCGACCGCCGCTCTCGAACCGACCCACTCCCGGTTGCGCTCGGGCCACCTGGCCGGGTGACGCCTTGGCCGGGCTTGCGGCGGGCGGGCGGGGGCCTACGTTGGCGGTAGATTCGTGCCGAGGGCCGACTGGCGGCGTTCCTCGGTACGGAGTGCACCGGAGGCCAGCCCTCATCGGCGCTGACAACTCGCCGGAGGTCTCACCGATCTCCGGCGAGGGCGTTTTCGACGCCCCGCGTGTTTCAACAGCGGCCAGCGCGTGAAGGTCCATTTCGTTGATATCACCGAAATGGTCGAGATTGGCAGCGGCGCGTAGATCAGTAGGAGTGCCTCCATGGCCTTCACCGAAGACGAAATTGCCACCCACACCGCCACCCTCGAACGCGAGTTCTGGTCCAAGCGCCGACCGCCGCTGCATCTGCGGGAGATGATGCGCGAGGGCCAGCGCATCGAAGGCCAGTCCATTGAGCTGTTTTATGTGCGCCCGCTTTACTGCGATCCGACGCGGCATATGGAGGAGTCCATCGTGAAACTCACCTACGTGCGCACGACTCGCGCATGGCGCATCTTCTGGCAGCGCGCCGACCTGAAGTGGCACCGCTACGCACCGCATCCGGAGGCGCCATCTCTCTCCGAAGCGCTCCGGGTGATCGATGCGGATGCCTACGCCTGCTTTTTCGGCTGAGCGCTTCGCCCGTGCTGAAGGCCTCCGGCTAGCGCGTGGAGGATCATAGGGTCGGAGCCGACGAAATGGTCGAGACCCGCATCTGGATCGCGTCGGCCCGAGACTGTGACGTTGTCTGGTCAGTGGGCTTCGGTGTCGGCCGGGCTGAGCGGAAAGGGGGAAATAGCTGTCGAGCACCTTGGCCGGCAGGGCGAGCGATACGGTATTTGCCGTTTTTGGGATAGGCGGAACCGGCCTTGGTTTGTGAGGCTTGGTTGCGGAGTTTGCCGATCTTTTTGCCGATTAGGATCGAGGGGGCGATCTGGCGGTGCACGTTTTTGCCTGCCGAGCCTGAGGGGACTGCGCGGGCTCCGTCCACGACCTTGACCGCAACGCGGCGAGTGGCCTTGCCGCCGGTGCGCTTTGCCCTTCAACTCGCCGCAGCCTGTCCCATTCGCCTCATGAAGACGAACCGTCCACCATCGACTTCGCTCCGACGCGATGGACCGCGCCGTTGGCGCTGGGATGAAATATGTTTGCCGGGTTCCAGGGGCGTTGCCCCAGGCTGGTATGGTATGGGCCTTCGGCCCGTAAGCCGTCCTCCACCGGTAACGCTTCGGCCCGTAAGCCTTGCGCCAACGGCGCATCATATGCCCGCGCGGGGCAACGAGCCTCGACGGGTTGCCGCCAACCGTGAACTCATCGAGCTCTTCGAAAAGAAGTTTCAGGCCACCCTCGCTCGCATTTGGGGGCGAGGCGGAATCGCCATGATTGCTCTGCGTCATAAAACGGGCGTTCAGCCGTTGCTTCTTTGGCTGGCCCAAAACCTAGGCCTGCGGCCTAGGCTGGGATCGTATCAGGCCTTTGGTCTTACAGATTTGGGTCGCTGCCCTAGGCGAGGATTGTGTCAGGCCTTTGGCCTGTTGAATTTCCGCGCCAACGGCGCAATGACATCCCAGCCTGGGGCGAAGCCCCAGGTTTTCTATCGTCCCCCAACCATAAGGGCCAACGGCCCGGTCTATCGCTATCGCCATGCCTCAATCGCTCGACAAGGTCCTGCTTCACCTGGTCTTTAGCACGAAGGATCGTTTCCCGTGCCTGGGCGCATCCGTCCGCCCTGCGCTCCACGCTTATCTCGCGACCGTCTCGCGCAATGCGGGGTGCGAATGTCCGCGTGCCGGTGGCGTGGCGGATCACGTTCACCTCGCCATTCAATTTCCGCGCACCATGACCATCGCCGCTCTGGTCGAGGAATTGAAAACGGCGTCGTCGAAATGGCTCAAAACCCAAGCGCCGGAATTGTCGGGTTTCGCGTGGCAGCGTGGCTATGGCGTGTTCTCCGTCGGTCCAAGTGATCTGGATGCGTTGCTCGCTTACATCGACCGTCAGGAAGAGCATCACCGGACGCGGACGTTTCAGGAGGAGTACCGTGCGTTTCTCACGAAATACCGGGTCGAATATGACGAACGGTATGCGTGGGATTGAGCGGGCATTCAGCCCTCTCTGGTTTTTCAACCTCATTCCTGGGGCGTTGCCCCAGGCTGGGATGGGACGGGCCTTTGGCCCTCCCGGCAATCATTGCCCGCTGTTCAATCCACGCGTACGCGTCTCTGTGAAGCAGCGTCTTTGAGGAGCAGTCGGTTTTAGGACGATGCGTCCTCACAGGCGGATCCGGTCGACTCTGGAGGTATCCGGCTGTTTTCGATGTCTTCAACCGCGTGGGTGCCCGGTCGGAAGCACCGAAGGTGCGGGTTTATCCCAGCCTGGGGCAACGCCCCAGGAGCAGGTTCAATCCACGCGTACGCGTCTCTGAAGAGCAGCCGGTTTTAGGACGATGCGTCCACACAGGCGGATCCGGTCGACTCTGGAGGTGTCCGGCTGGTTTTCGATGTCTTCAATCGCGTGGGTGCCCGGTCGGAAGCACCGAAGGTGCGGGTTTATCCCAGCCTGGGGCAACGCCCCAGGCCCCTATGGTCCCCAAACATAAGGGCCGAAGGCCCGGCTTATCCGTGCCGCCCTGACCATTCATCCCGCAGCCTTGACCGGGGGGCGGCGGGCGGGCTGCATCGCGGGATGGCCAACGCTGAATTGCAGATCGAGAAACTCGTCACGGGCACCGGAGCGGCCCCGAAAAAGGGCGACGCCGTCACCGTGCACTACACGGGGCGCTTCACCGACGGGAAGAAATTCGACAGCTCCGTGGACCGCGACGAGCCGTTCACCTTCGTGCTCGGCGCGCGGCAGGTGATCTCCGGCTGGGATCTCGGCGTGGCGACGATGGTCGTCGGCGACAAGGTCAAGCTGACCATCCCGCCGCATCTGGCCTACGGCGAGCGCGGCTATCCCGGCGCGATCCCGCCCAACGCCACGCTCGTCTTCGAAGTCGAGTTGCTCGGCATCGCCTGAGGCGTCGTCTCTGGCGCGCAAAAAAGCCGCACTTCGCGTGCGGCTTTTTCGTGTCGGCTGCCGGCGGGCTCAGGCGAGCCCGGGGGAGTCGTGAGTGTTATCGCGGGCCGCTTATTTGGCGGGGGCCGCGGCGGCAGGCTCGGCGGCGGGGGCCGGAGCGGGCTGCTGGGCCTGCTTGATGGCCTGGAGCTCCGTCATCGCCTGTTGCTGGAGCTGCTGGAGCTTCTGCATGAAGGGCCCGATGTTCTTTTGCAGTTCTTGCATGCTGGCCTGCATGACCACCGGCATCTTCTTAATGACGGCTTGGCCGGCGGGGGTTTTGTAGAAGGCGACCATCCCGTCGAGCTCCTCCTGGGTAAACGAGTCCTGGTAGATCTTTTGGTAGATGGCCTCCATCTTGGCCCAGTTGAATTCTTCGCGGGCGAGCGCCATCGAATCCGTGCGGAGTTTCTCGATCACCGCCTGCGCTGCCGGGGGGAGCTCCTGGCCGCGGGTGCTCTGGGCGAGCATGTTTTGGGTCATCCCATCGACTTGGGCCCAGATGGATTCGACCATCTTGGCGGCGTCGGTGAGGGTGAGAAGCTCCTTGATGGAAGCCTCCGAGGGTTTGGTGTCGGCCGCAAAAGCGGTCGAGCAGGCGAGTGCGAGCGCGAGGAGGATGCGTTTCATGTTTTGTACTGGTTGTGTTGGGGAGAAAAAGCGGCTGCGGGCTCAGGCGATGCCGAGCGCGTGGAGATTGATGGCGGGCTGCATGGCATCGCAAGTCCGGTAATGGCTGCGAAACGCGCGCCAGCACAGCCAGACCGCCAGCGCCGTGACTGCCGTGTAGATGGCCAGCGGCAGCGGGGTGAAGGCGCGGTCGAGGCAGGTCTTGACGAAGACCACCTGCAGGATGGGCACGCCGATCACCAGCGCGACGAAGAGCGGCACGCGCCAGAGCAGCCGGCGCACCCGGAGAAACAGGGCGAGCGTGAGCGACGCGATGGGCAGCACGGGCAGGGTCGATGCCGTGGCGCGTGCCATCAGCCCGAGGTGAAACGGCTGGCCGGCGACGAGTGCGGCGATGAGGTAGCAGGCGAGCCAGCCTCCGAGGAAGATGACGAGCAGCGTGCCGACAGTCCGGTACGTTTCAAAGAACAGCACCGCCGCCAGCCGGTCGCGTGAGATGGGAAACGTGTACGCTGGCGCGCTGGCCCGCTGCGCAAAGATAGCGGTCGTCATGCAGGCGAGCACGGCGGGCATGACGAAGAGTAGCTCCAGGCCGTTTGGCGTGTTGAGCTGCCCTGGCGTGGCATTTGACAGAATCTGTGCGCAGAATTGCGCGGGCGTCACGTGGTCGTTGGGCGAATCGGCGAGCGCGAGCAGGTAGGTGGTTCCGGCAAAGATCGGCACCAGGCAAAGCCCCGCGCATCCCAACCCGAATGCCGTGCGCACGCGGCTGAATTGGCCGAACCGGGCGAAGTGCAGCACGCGCACCCACTCGCGCAGCGAGGAGCCCACGCGGGCGAGAGTCCAGGTGCGGCACGCGGCGGTGGAGCGCTCGGCGGCGAGCTGGCGCCCTCGCGTCTGGGCATCGGTGAGGACGTCGCTCCCCACGAAGGGCAGCGTGCTCTGCATGCAGTAGAAAAAAGAGTCGCGCCAGCGGTCGCGGACCATGCTTTCGGAAAATCCGGCGCGGAAGCACAGAGCGGCACCGCACAGTCCGACGGCCAACACCAGCCAGGGCGCCGCGTGGCAGAGTTGCCCGAGCGGCACGTGGCCAGCCAGAGTGAGCAGGATGCCGGCGGCAATCAGGACAAGCGAGTAGGAGTGCCAGAGGCCGATGCGGCGGCGGCGGTTGAGCATGGGCAACGTCATCGACAGGGCGATGAGGCCGGCGAGCGCGGCGGGCGAGTGCTCGGGCACGAGTGGGATGGCGAGCGCCAGCAGCGCGAGTGCGCCGGCGATGAGTCCGATGCCGTGCCAGCGGCGCAGGGCGAGGCGGGCGCCCGGCAGCAGCGGGAAAAAGGTGCGGTGCATCGCCTCGTGGATCGGGCCGATCAGAACTCCGCCGAGCATGGCCGGGATGATGACCGCGAAGGCGAGAAACCGAGAGGCGTCGTTGGGCAGGCCGAACAGAAAATGCAGCCAGCTCCAGGCGAGCCAGCCGTACATCGTCAGTACCGCGAGCGTGCGGCCGGGGCGGAGGAGGCACAGGTAGGGCCGGGCGTTCATGAGCGGGCCTTTTGCTGGCGGGTGAGCAGCGGGAACATCTCGTCGAGGTTGAGCGGGCGCGACTGCACCTGGGCGTGGTGCGTGGCGGCGAAGCGCGCGGCGGCGTCGGCATCGCTGGTGCGCACGCGGAGGCGGGCGAGGCGTTCGCCGGGCTGTTGGCTGAGCACGAACGGCTCGGGGAAACGCGCGGGCAGGGCGCCGTTGAGCGAGGTGACGGTCCACTCGGCGAAGCTTTCCTGGAGCGTGTCGAACGGGGAGTTTTCGACGAGCTGGCCGGCGTCGAGGGCGACGATCCAGTCGACGATTTTTTCGACGTCGTCGAGGATGTGCGAGGAGATGACGACGGTGCAGCCGTCGTCGCGCAGACGCTCCAGCAGGGCGTCGAGCAGGCGGGCGCGGATGATGGGATCGAGCGCGCTCATGGGCTCGTCGAGGAGGAGGAGCGCGGGGTGGTGGCAGACGCCGAGCAGGATGCCGACCTTCTGGCGCTCGCCGGGGCTCAGTTGCACGATCTTGCGCTTGGGGTCGACTTCGAGGGATTCGAGCAGGCGGGATTCGAGCGAGCGGTCCCAGCCGGGATAGAAGGAGGCGTTGAAATCGAGGTGCTGGCGCACGGTCATCCACTCGAGGAGGCGCGCCTCCTGTTGCACGACGCCGAGGCGCGTGAGCTGCGGCGTGTCGAGCCGGGCGACGGGCGTGCCGAAGGTGAGGGCGTCGCCGGAGCTGGGCAGCGTGAAGCCGCTGGCGATGTTGAGGAGGGTGGATTTGCCGGCGCCGTTGCGGCCGAGCAGGCCGATCACGCGGCCGGCGGGGAGCGCGAGGGAGACGTCGCTCAGGGCGGTGTGCGCGCCGTAAGACTTGGAGAGACTTTGCGCGGCAAACGGGGTGCTGGTGTCGGGCGTGTTCATGCGGAGGGTTTCTCGTGGAGGGCTGCTTTGAAAATGCGGAGGGCCTCGGCGGGCGGGATGTCGAGCTGGCGGGCGAGCGCGGCGGCGGCGGCGAGGTGCTGGCGCAGCGGCTCGGTGCGGCCGGTCTGGGCCTCGGAGTCGGAGACGGCGCGGACGGTGAGGGTCTGTCCGCGGCGGCGTTCGAGGATGCCGTCGCGCTCCAGCAGGCCGTAGGCTTTGCTCACGGTCATGGGGTTGAGGGCGAGCTCGGCGGAGAGGGTGCGCGTGGAGGGCAGCTCGGCGCCGGCGGGGAGCAGGCCGGTGGCGATCTGGAGTTTGATCTGGTCCATGATCTGCCGGTAGGCCGGCACGCCGTTGTGAAGATCGATGGAGAGGAGCGGGGGCATGGCGGCGATGTGGCTATGTGTATTACTGCACTAATGCAGTGTGTCAAGTGCGTTGTCCGGCGGGCGGGGCGGACGGAGCGGAAAACGCCGGGCCGGCGGCGCTAGGCGCGCAGCGTTTTCCAGGCGAGGGCGGCGGCGAAAATCAGGAGCGCGGCGCCGAACGCCCGCGGCAGCCAGTGCTGGGCGCGCGTGAGCTGGCGCGCGACGGTGTGCGCCTGCACGGCGCACACGACGAGGCTCCACGCGACGGCGCCGTGGACGACGACCGCCGCCGGCACGGCGATGCGCCAGAGGAGCGGTGAGCCGGCGGGCACGATTTGCGCGAAGAGGCTGACGAAGAAAATAAACGCCTTGGGGTTGGTGAGATTGCAGAGCAGGCCCTCGGCGAAACCGGTGCGCGCGCTCGCCGGCGAAGGCGTGTCGCTCGCGGCGTGGTCGCCGGTTTTTCGCGACGGCCAGAGCGCGCGGATGCCCATCCACGCGAGGAAGGCGGCGCCGGCGAGTTGCACGACGCGCATCGCGGCCGGTGGCGCGGCGGCGAAGCCGAGCGAGATCGCAAGCACCTGCGCGGCGATGCCCAGCGCGATGCCGGCGACGGTGCCCCAGGCGCGCGCGCGGTCGCCGCCGAGGCTGTTGCGCACGATCAGAAAAAAGTCGGGCCCGGGGCTGAGCAGCCCGAGCGTCAACACTCCGAGCAGGCAGGCGAGCTCCGTGAGCATGCGAACGCGTGGGAGACGCGGCCGTCGCTACGGGTTAACCGGGGCGGCGGTCGGGGCGTCTCAGAGGAGCGTGGCGCCGTTGCCGGTCTGCGTGTGGAGGATGTCCACCTTGGCGCTGAATTTCTTCTCGTAGGCGGCGGCGACCGCGTTGGCCTCGGTCTGGCCGAAGCGTTCGCTGGTGAGCGCCATGACGGCGCCGCCGAAGCCGCCGCCGGTGAGGCGCGCGCCAAA
>ERZ795059.2700-NODE-2700-length-18034-cov-9.170143_pt1 | contig 18034 bp, 11 predicted proteins | sample MGYA00375143_ERZ795059 | MGnify/ENA primary metagenome ERZ795059 (study PRJEB30188, sample SAMN05720168) | activated sludge metagenome | isolation source: Anaerobic digester | place: USA | collected 2015-01-07 ... | reverse complement strand
ATATCCCCCAGCCATTGATCGAAAGACCAGCCTGCCGCTGCGGTAGCCGTAAGCGTCACCACATCGGTATCCATATATTCATGATAACCGGCCGCAGGATCGAGCGTGCCATTCCCCTCCACGGCAAGATTCAGTGGACGCCAATGCGTGTCTATGATGTGGAGTCCTGTTAATCCGCCCAAGGCGTACACCAATCCATCCCTCAGCGCGACATCCGTCCCGGAATCACCGATGTCATAGGTATCCCGCAATACCGGATTCGCAGGATTACTCACATCAAGTAATGACACGCCCCCGCTTTCCTCCATAAGGCACACTGTCGTATACGTGTTTGCTATGGCCTTTACAGCGGAGAGTGTTGGGTATGTTCCCACAAGCGAAGTTCGTGGAGGAATACTGCTGTCCAGAATCAGCAATTGCCCGGTGGCGTCTGTGAGTTCCACAGCCGCATAGATTCGCTCTCCAACAACCCCAAGATCCTCAATACTTACATAATTTCCAGGAGTGGGAGGATATTGACCAAGCTCAAAAAAACCATACATCGAATCAGGGCTGTATAAATAGAATAAGTAAATTGCACCTTGCTTATTGGCATAATTGGTAAGGCCCACATAAAATAGTGGACCAGTAGCCGTCATCGAAGTGGCACAACTATACTTTGTCCCTATACCTATTCCATTTAGGCAAATCGGAAAAAGCGGATTATTAACATCCTGTATAGACACTATTCCTTCTGTTGATCCATATCCTCCGATATACATAAACCCATTATCCAATACTATATTCATCGGGAAGAAATACAACTCTAAAGTTCCCAACAGTTCGGGCGCCGCAGGATTGCCCAAATTTACGATCTCTATCCCGCCATCTACTGTGTTATGAACGGAACACTCCAGGCATCCCCATGCCACATAGGCCAAGTCATCTTTCACCGTAAATGTAATATTTCCCTTATCCTTTTTACTCGATAGTTGCTCGGTAAGCCGATATTCACCCAGGGACTGTGGGTTTTCCGGAACCGCCACATTGATGATTTGGATATAGCCCGGCGAATACACCGCATCGCCCGCTTTCAAAAGGTCTATCGCATTCCGTGAGATCCCAACGTAGGCGCGCTGCCCCTCAAGGGCAAGACAATTCGCCCATTCCACAGGTTCCGACTCGCCTTCTGTTTCACCCTCCAATGCCCCTTCACTCTGCCTCTCCGCCGCTAAAACAGACGCTTCTGCCGTTGTAACAGAGAAAAACACCACTGAAAACAGGGCCAAAATAAACAGGTTGGTGGAAAGTTGTTGTGACATGGTCCTCAGATCTCCCTACGCAGCCTCATCACTGCATGTTGCGAATCTCCCTTTTGCACGGATACAGTGCATATCATATGCCCTAAGCCAGGCAACGCAATTCTGGCATCTGCTGTCATACTATCCTAAAATCTTCAAATATACAAGCTTCCCCACAAAAATGCCTAACCTCAACACGAAAAAACCCTGACCATGTCCCTTCCCAACCCTGAACCAACATCCGTATTAGACTGATCTTTCATGTTCCTTGAGTTATCCTGGAGGGCGTGCAAACACCCGTAAAATACCCCCTTGACAAAGCGTGTGGAGGCGGGTAAGATCTGCAAATACAATGAGTTATACTCAATAGGTGACGTGTGCTGTCTTGTTTTTTTTTGCTTACTTGGGGAGGGAGAAGATATGCACCGGCTGCTATTGATTGGCTTGATGATGCTGGCTGTTTCGTTCGGCGCGCAGGCGCTGACGGGCAGCGGGGATTCGGCGAGCGGGGCGCTCGAGACGGTACCGCCCACACTGAATGCGGTGTCCACGGTGACGGAAAGGAGCCTGTCGGCGACATTCAGCGAGCCGATGCTTGCACCGGGCGTGGCAACGCCGGGAAACTACGCCGCCTCAGGTCTCGGACTGGGCACGCTGAGTGTGAATCCTGACGGGGTTTCAGGCACGGGGCCGTACATACTTTCGTGGTCCTCGGGCGAAATGCTGGACGGTGAAACGGTAACGCTGACGGTCGTGGGGTTGCAGGACGCCGTGGGCAATCCGATCAATCCGGCGCACAACAGCGCCTCCGGGACGGGTATTGGCATTACGCCGGTCTTCACCAATCTGGCCGCGAATCCTGTTCAGGCATCCACGGGCGAAAAGGTGACAATCACTTTCACATCTTCGGAATCGCTGAACGGCGATCCGTCCGTAACGGTGAATGGCCACGACGCCACGTGGGTAAGCGGTAGCAAGGCAGTGGACTTTACCTACGAATACGAAGTGCAACCTGGCGATCCGCTGGGCATGGCGAATGTATTGGTCACGGGTTTTGACCCGGCCGGCAATCTGGGTTCTTTGAACAGCGATATGGTGTTGGAAATCGTCGATGAACAGGCCGGGCTTCCGTTGTACGCGTGGCCTGCCGGGTTCGCGCTGCTGATAGCGGGAATCGTTCTACTGGCGAAACGCCGCCGCCCCGGAGCGGCGCTGCTTGTGCTCGCGCTGCCCTTATCCGCATCGGCTTTTGCGCAGGCGCCCACAGTCTCCAACGTCGCGTTTGTGCAGCAGGACAACGGCGCAGGCGATACCGAAGTCGTCATCACATACGACCTCGATGCGCCGAACGGTCCCTGCGACATTACGGTATCGCTGTCCAAGGACGGTGGCGCGGACGGCTATAGCCATCCTGTCACGTCGGTCACGGGCGACATCGCAGGCGTCGAGACAGGCGCCGGCAAGCACATCGTGTGGGACATTCGTGCCGACTATCCCGAAGAAGACATCCCCAACGCCAGCATCCGCGTCACGGCCGAGGACGGATTGCCGGCCGTCGAAACGTTCACCATCAATGCTGGTGCGGCGTCGTCGGCAGGCCCCAGTGTTACGCTGGACAACACGGCGACGAACACCCCGACGGAGTACATGGCGAGCGAGTCGCCGGATTTCACCGGTGCAACCTGGCAAGTGTATGACGCGGCGCCGACCTTCACCCTGTCCGCGGGCGAAGGGGGCACGAAGACGGTGTACTTCAAGGTGCGGAATGTAACGGGCGAATCGGCGCCGGCGAGCGATACCATCGAGTTGACGGGGCAGACTGTCAATCTTCCGGGCGATGTGCCGCTGGAACTGGTGTGGGTGCCTGCGGGCAGTTTCCTGATGGGCCGGTATCCGGGCGAGCAGGACAGTTTCAATTGGGAAGACCCGCAGCATCCGGTGACGCTGGCCTACGGGTTCTGGATGGGCAAATACGAGATTACGCAGCAGCAGTGGCTGGCGGTGCGCGGCTCGTGGCCCGGAGATTCCCCGTTCTATGGGTATAACGCCAGCCATCCCGCCTATCCCCTTTCCTGGAACGACGCACAAGATTTCATCACGTCGCTGAACGCGCATCTTGCGAGCAGCGGCCAGGAACCTTTGGTAGTGCGGCTGCCCAGCGAATCGGAGTGGGAGTATGCCTGCCGGGCCGGGACGGCCACGCGCTTCTACTTCGGCGATGCGCCGGGGTGCGACGGGCTCTGTTCGGATTGCGAGGCGGGCACGCTGCCGGGCAACGTCAGCGATTACATGTGGTACTGCGCCACCGAAGTGAGCCCTATCGGGATCAAGCCGGTCGGCGCGCAACCGCCCAATGCGTTTGGCTTGTACGACATGCACGGCAGCATACACGAGTGGTGCGAAGACGACAGCCACTTTGACTACCTTGGCGCGCCGTCGGACGGCAGCCCGTGGATTGAATCGCCCCGCACCGAGTACCGGATGCTCAAAGGCGGCTACTGGAACGAAGCCCTCACCTACTGCCGTGCGGCATGCCGGAGCCATAACCCGGCGGACTGGCGCGAAGATAACTTAGGGTTCCGGCTGGCCGCGGTCGCGCAGCCCGAGGTAACGTCGTTTGCCATTAACGGCGGCGCGGAATTCACGATGGACCCGGCGGTGACGCTGGACAATACGGCCACGAACAGCCCGACGGAGTACATGGCCAGCGAATCGTCAGATTTCAGCGGCGCAACGTGGCAGCCCTATGACACCGCGCCAATATTTGATCTCAGTTTTGGCGTCGGCACGCGCACCGTCTACTTCAAGGTGCGCAACGCGGGCCGCGAGGTCTCCCCAGTTGTCAGCGACACGATCTTCCTCGCGCCGAACACGGTGGGCGTGGAGACGGGAACATTCACGATTGGGCGGACCGAGTCTTATGTCGATCAGATGTATGGCGAGGCGGATGAATACCCGCGTCACGAGGTGGTGCTGGGCGCGTATCAACTCGGGAAGTATGAAGTAACGACTAAAGAATACTGCGATGTCCTGAACTGGGCGCTGACGCAAGGATACTTGTATGCGGACACCGCGGGGACGCCATGGGCGGGTTCGAACATAATCTACGCCGGCGGCACGGCCGGAAGCCGCTACTATGCCATAGGGTTAGGCGCGACGAGCAACATCCAGTACACCGACGGCATATTTACGGCGAAGATTCGCGTGGGCCTGCCGGATACGACAAACTATTCGATGGATACGCACCCAATGGTGCGCGTGACGTGGTTTGGTGCGGCGGCGTTCTGCAACTGGCTGAGCCAGATGCAGGGGTTGACGCCGTGTTACGACATGGATTTGCCGAGTTGGCCGCTGACGGTGGCGCCGCCGGCGCCGGGGGGCTACCGGTTGCCGACGGAAGCCGAATGGGAACGGGCGGCCGCATGGGATGTAGCGGCTCCAGGCGGGCCCAAGCACTGGACCTACGGCTTCATGAGCGATACGCTGACCGGCAAAGATCGGGTGAACTACGGGGATCTAAATCCACTGTACGTCAACCCGCTGGGCATGACGGCGGAACCTTATACCTCGCCCGTGGGGTGGTTCAACGGAGTAAACGTGAGCCCGAACGGCAGCGTGGCGACAGTGGACAGCCCGAGCCCCGTTGGGGCCTACGACATGAGTGGCAATATGAGTGAGTGGTGTCAAGACTGGTATTCCTCTATGTTCTACAGCACTGGGTGGATATCCAATCCAACAGGACCCCCAGTTGGGTCGTCCCGCGTCTTGCGGGGTGGTAGCTACCTCAACGCACACTACCGTCAACGTTCTGCAGAACGCTCTTTTAGCCTCCCCCACAGTACATTCCCCACCATGGGATTCCGCATTGCCAGATCCGAACCTTCAGTGGGGGTATCATCATTTGCCATCAACAACGGCGACGCGACCACGCTGCTGCCGTCGGTAACGCTGGACAACACCTGCTGGGGCGCGCCAACGGAGTACATGGCCAGCGAGTCTGCGGATTTCAGCGGGGCAACCTGGCAGCCCTACGACACGGCGCCGACTTTCACGCTTTCCTTGGGCACAGGCGGCGCAAAGACGGTGTATTTCAAAGTGCGAAACGCTGAATATGAATCGGCGCCGGTCAGCGACACTATTGATCTGACGGGTCGGATTATTGCGCTTCCGGGTGATGTGCCCCTGGAGCTGGTGTGGGTTCCTTCGGGCACTTTCCAGATGGGCCGGTACCCGGGCGAGGCGGACAGCGACGCAGGGGAAGACCCGCAGCATCCGGTGACACTGGCGTATGGGTACTGGATGGGCAAGTACGAGATTACCCAGCAGCAGTGGCTGGCGGTGCGGGGTTCGTGGCCGCGCACGTTCCCGAACTCCGGAACTGGCCTTGGAGACAGCTATCCAGCCTACAACATAACCTGGGATGACGCGAAGGATTTCATCACGACCCTGAACGCGCACATTGTGAGCAGCGGTCAGGGACCGCTGACCGTGCGGCTGCCCAGCGAGGCCGAGTGGGAGTATGCCTGCCGCGCAGGAACGACCACGCGCTTCTATTGGGGCGATGATCCGGCCTGCACAGAGATTGATGCCTACGCCTGGTATACCGACAACAACAGCCCGAATGGGACCAAGCCCGTGGGCGGAAAAACAGCAAATGCCCTGGGGCTGTATGATATGAGCGGCAACGTCTATGAGTGGTGCGAAGATGACTACCATTCGAGTTATACCGGCGCCCCGGCGGATGGAGGTGCGTATATTGACGCGCCACGGGGTCTGTACCGGATAGTCCGCGGCGGCTGCTGGATCGCCCCCGCCAGGTGCGGTCGTTCGGCGTACCGGGACATCAGCATGCCGGACTCTTGGTACAATGTAATCGGCTTCCGGCTGGCTGCGGTGCCGACGCAGGTACTGTCTTTCGCCATCAACGGCGGCGCGGTCACAACGGCGGACCCCGTGGTGACGCTGGATAACGCGACGACGAACAGCCCGACGGAGTACATGGCCAGCGAATTGCCGGATTTCAGCGGCGCGACGTGGCAGCCCTATGACACGGCGCCAAGCTTCACGCTTTCTTTCGCCGAAGGCGGCATGAAAACGGTGTACTTCAAGGTGCGCAACGAGGCGGGCGAATCGGCGCCGGTGAGCGACACCATCAATCTGCCGTGGCGGACCATCACCCTCCCCGGCGATGTGCCGCTGGAGCTGGTGTGGGTGCCTGCGGGCAGTTTCCAGATGGGCCGGTACCCGGGCGAGCAGGACAGCTTCGATTGGGAAGACCCGCAGCATCCGGTCACGCTGGCGTACGGCTTCTGGATGGGCAAATACGAGATCACCCAGCAGCAGTGGCTGGCGGTCCGGGGATCGTGGCCGGGTGAGACGCCATCCGTACAGCCATCGGCGATGTACGGGCTGGGCAATAGTTATCCCGCCTATTACCTCTCCTGGAATGACGCGAAGGATTTCATTATCGCACTGGACGCGCATATTGTGACCAGCGGCCAGGGACCGTTGACGGTGCGGCTGCCCAGCGAGGCGGAATGGGAGTACGCCTGCCGGGCGGGGACAACCACACGCTTCTACTGTGGCGATGCGCCCGCGTGCGACGGGGTTTGTTCGGATTGCGCGGCGGGCACGCTGCCGGGCAACCTGGGCGATTACCTGTGGTACTGTGGCAACGAAAGCCCGCTTGGTTCCAAACCGGTGGGCGGTAAACTGCCCAATGCCTTTGGCTTATACGACATGCACGGGAACGCGCGCGAATGGTGTGAAGACGACACCCATTATGACTACCTTGGCGCGCCGGCGGATGGCAACCCGTGGGTGGAATCGCCACGGACGGCATATCGGATACTTCGGGGCGGCTCGTTTAGTGAACTCATCACCTATTCCCGTTCGGCGTGCCGGGGCAGCTACCCGACGGACCTTCGGGACTTGGACACAGGATTCCGGCTGGCTGCGTTGCCGACCAGGGTGCTCTCTTTTGCCATCAACGGCGGCGCGCCCACGACGGCCGAACTGCTGGTGACGCTGGACAACACGTCGACGAACAGCCCGACGGAGTATATGGCGAGCGAAGCGCCGGATTTCAGCGGCGCAACCTGGCAGCCCTACGACTCGGCGCCGAGCTTCACGCTTTCCTTCGGCGTCGGGGCCCGCACGGTGTACTTCAAGGTGCGCGATGCAGGCGGTGAAGTATTTAATGTTGTCAGCGACACGATTTTCATCACGCCGAACACGGTGTCCGTGGACACGGGGACGTTTACGATGGGGCGCCTGGACAGCGGCACGAACGACGACGTGACGTACGGCGCCGCCTACGAAATCCCGCGGCACGAGGTAACACTGGGCGCTTATCAGCTTGGAAAGTTTGAAATAACGAACAAGGAGTACTGCGATGTCCTGAACTGGGCGAAAGCGCAGGGGTATCTCTATGCGGATGCAGCAGGGACGCCCTGGACGGGTTCGGGCAACATCTACGCCGGCGGCACGGCCGGCAGCCGCTACCTCGCCGTCTACATCATTTCCTCCGAATGCGATATCATCTACTCGGGCGGCGTGTTCACGTCGAAGACCCGTGCGGGCCTGCCGGGCACGACATACTACTCCATGGACACGCACCCGATGATCGCGGTTTCGTGGTATGGCGCGGTGGCGTTCTGCAACTGGCTGAGCGAGTGGCAGGGGCTGACGCCGTGTTACGACATGAACTCGCCCGATTGGCCGCTGACGGTCGCGCCCCCCACCCCGGGCGGGTACCGCCTGCCGACGGAAGCTGAGTGGGAACGCGCGGCAGGCTGGGACGCCGCCGGCGGCGGACGGCATTGGATCTACGGTTTCCTCAGCGATACGCTGACCGGCAAAGACCGGGCGAACTACGTCGAATCGGGTGTCGGTCGTGTAAACCCCCTTGGTCTGACAACAAGCCCCCGTACTTCGCCCGTGGGGTGGTTTAACGGCGTGAATGTGAGCCCGAATGGCAGCGTGGCGACGGTGGACAGCCCGAGCCCGGTGGGCGCGTACGACATGAGCGGCAATATTTCGGAGTGGTGCCAGGACTGGTTTTCGGCTACCTACTACAGCGACGGTCCGCTGACGAATCCGCCCGGGCCGGTAACAGGCGCAAATCGCATCTATCGAGGCGGCAACTGGTACAACGATCGCAGCTATTCTCGGACTGCTTGTCGCGTGAGTGACATCCCGACGGCCATGTCCTCAAGTATGGGGTTCCGCCTCGCCAGGTCGGAGCCGTCGGTGGGCGTGACATCGTTTGCCATTAACAACGGTGACGAAACCACAATGCTGCCGTCGGTGACGTTGAACAACACCTGTTGGAGTACGCCGACGGAATACATGGCCAGCGAGTCCTCGGATTTCAGCGGCGCGACCTGGCAGCCTTACGCAACAGCCCCGAGCTTCACGCTTTCCTTTGGCGTCGGGGACCGGACGGTGTACTTCAAGGTGCGCGATGCGGATGGGCATGAGTCGCAGGTTGTCAGTGACACCATCTTCCTGACGCCGAACACGGTGTCCGTGGAGACGGGGACGTTCACGATGGGGCGCCTGGACAGCGGCACGAACGACGACGTGACGTACGGCGCTGCCTACGAAATCCCGCGGCACGAGGTAACACTCGGGGCCTATCAACTCGGGAAATTCGAAGTAACGAACAAAGAATATTGCGACGTGCTGAACTGGGCGTTGGCGCAGGGATATTTGTATGCGGATGCGGCGGGGACGCCATGGGCAGGTTCCGGCGATATCTACGCCGGTGGCACAGCCGCCAGCCGATATCGGATTGTGAGCCTCGTCTCGTCGGGCATCCAGTATTCGGGTGGCGTGTTCACGTCGAGGACGCAGGTAGGGTTGCCAGGCACGACGAACTACTCGATGGACACGCATCCGATGGAGAATGTGTCCTGGTATGGCGCGGTAGCGTTCTGCAACTGGTTGAACGAGTGGCAGGGGCTGACGCCGTGTTACGACATGAACTCGTCGCTTTGGCCACTGACGATAGCGCCGCCGGCGCCGGGCGGCTACCGGTTGCCGACGGAAGCCGAATGGGAACGAGCGGCGGGGTGGGATTCCGCCGGAGGCGGAAGACATTGGATTTATGGCTTCCTCAGCGATACGCTGACCGGCAGAGACCGGGCAAACCATAATCGCGGATATCCCGATTACGTGAACCCCCTTGGCCTGACAATAGATCCACGTACTTCGCCTGTGGGGTGGTTTAACGGCGTGAATGTGAGTCCGAACGGCAGCGTGGCCACGGTGGACAGCCCAAGCCCGGTTGGGGCGTATGACATGAGCGGAAATGTTCGGGAGTGGTGCCACGACTGGTATGCGGATAACTACGGCGATGGTCCGGTGACGAATCCAACGGGCCCCGCAACAGGCACGTTGCGCATCAATCGGGGTGGAGGCTGGAACAACCAGTTCAACTGGTGTCGTTCTGCGTGTCGCGTGAGTTACGCCCCGACGACTATATCCTCAAGCATGGGGTTCCGCCTTGCCCGGTCTTAGTGCTTGGCTGCTCTGCCGGTGGTTGGCCGCGTTCGCACGGCCAACCACCTGCCGGGTTCCGGAAGGCCGTTGGCTTTCCTCTGCCAGTACCGCTTTTACCGATTGAATAACAGGAACCAAGGGATATGGCCAAGTGACGTGCAGAACCGGGCCAGCTAACTGCGAATGCCTGGAAATGGTCTTATGCACGCCATGCCCGCCTCACCATCAGCGACTGGCAGACACTTTATGTGCGTGCCAGCATGAACGTGGTCCACTGTGTGGTGCTGTCCGGCGTTGTTTCCAGCGTCTGCCTGAGGATCCGCTGGGTAGTGCAATTGCGTTTTATCGGCGTGTACCCGTCCCGAGAAGCATTATTTTCAATGCCTTCCAGTCTCAATTCTGCGACCGGCAGTAACGCCTGCAACGGATCAGTTTCAACTTGAAAACGGTATCTATCGCCCAACTGTAAAAACGATCTCTTCTCGCGTGACCCACGAGTGGTCCCACTGCGCATGCGGCACATCTGCTCCTACGCTTGAAATGGAGTAGCCCTGTGCGTCCCGCCGATAGGAAAGCGGCCGGTCATTAAATGGGTCCGCCGGCAGCACCTGAAGAAACTCCGGTATCAATTCCTCCGGTTTGTCCGGCAGCCTGCCATATTTCAGCCTGAATCGTTCAATGGACAATCCCATTTCAGCCGTCGCCACCCGCGCCTTATGGCATGTTTCCTGGATCACGAGACCAATGATCGAAGTCTCCTTAATGAATGCCCGCGTAATCGGAGCCTGCCAAGTTGACGCATTGTTCAACCGCTCTTGAAGCGCAGCAGCCGCATCCTCTCGTGCCGAAAACGGGACGAGTTTTCTCGCCTCCTGCCAGTCGTGTATGAATTCGTTGAATCGTCTCCGTTCCATGTCCGCCAGCCCGGACAGGAAATAGAACTGCCGGCGCCATCCCTGCAGCCACTGCGGCGGCAAATCTGGTTCATACATCTCTTTTTTGATCTCCATTGAACCTCGGAAATACTGCGCGGTCCCGCAACGCATGCCAACCAGCCCCCGCGTCATCTCTTCAGCCGTGTCGGCATTTGCCAAGGCCGTTGATATCGCCATCAATTGCTCATCTGTCAACGTCACCCGCGTCAACGCTCGTTCCAGCGCAAGAAGAAGAAATCTGCTGCACCACCACCGTTTTATCGTATTCATTACCATCAGCTCGTTCCGAAGCGAACCCGCCGCCGCAAATCCCGCAAGCAATGCATCAACCGCCCCATTGCCGTCCCCCCGTTCCGCATTTAAGACCGCCTCCAAAGCAAGCATCGGCCATGGCCGCCCTACAACCGGTTCCCCTTCCTTTTGCCCCTCCGCCGGATACCGGCATTTTGGAAGTGCCGCGGCCTCGTGCAGCAACCGGACCGTCTCCGCGTTCTTCGCCAGAAAATCGGTTATCGATTTCAGCGCCGCGTCCGGCAGTGCGTCGCCCGGACCCGGCAACTCGTTTCCATTAAAGAACGGGATGTTCTTGTCTCCGTACTCGGGCAACGCGAAAGCACGTGCAGCGTTGAGATAAAGCGGGGCTGCGTTTTCCGCTTCTGCCACCGTCTCCGGATACCATGCCTTCAGATCTTCTTCCGTCGCCGGTTCCCCCGGTACGATCGGCAACCCATTCTGAGCCTGCACATATACTGTAATCCGGAACACTCCACACACTAACCCCACCGCTCCGATTCCGAGTAATATCTTCCGCAGAACCCTCCGCATATCGACCGGCTCCTTTCCTCTGCTACATACGGTTAATGGATGCCTCCATTCTCATACATGGGCTTTCTGCGATAGTATATAGCAGAGAGTCTGCGAAGCAATCATATAGCAGAAAGCCATCGTGGCTTGGGCGTGTCGAAGCCATGACGTTGTTCGTGTACAGCCGAGAAGAATTGCCAGGGATCGGTTAGCCCGCTGTCCGCGCACTTCGGCCAGGACCGCGCGTTCTAATAGATTGATGCTAGGATGAGAAGATGCGGCGCACAAAAGCGCCTCGACGTTTCTCTCGGCTACCGGAAACGTTCGTGAAACGGACAAGGGGCTTTTTTCATGCGGAATTTCTCGGAGACACGTGGGGACAATAGATTTTCCCCATGAAGAACCTACTCGATGCAAAATCAACTCGAAAAACGAAAACCGTGTTCGGACGTCGTTGTATTGCAGCTGCGGGTCGCTGAAGGGGGTGGACACGTTGAAACAGCCGTGGTGTCAGGGAGGACACATCACGAAAAGCCTGTAAATAAAGATCGGTGTGCGATCCATTGTTATGGACGCGCACACTGGTAAGGTTTTACGGATAGAAAATTTCGAGTAAAAGTAGAATGGTGGAGGATTCCGTCCTGGACTCGGAAAATCTCTACATTCCCATGGTCTTGTCTTGCAGAATCATCTTTATTCCTGTTGGAAACCCTGCCGGTCCAGGTCGGTAGCGAACAATTCTATGCGTCCCCCGGCAGGCGACCGGCGCCTGTCCGGAGGTTACTTACGGGAATCGCTGAGAAATGCGCTGGATTGACAGGACCTTGGGCGGAATGGCATAGTGATCTTGCTAACAGAAAAGGAGCATGATACGGTGTATCGCGCAATCAAAGTCGTGGTGGAACACCACGCAGACGGATACATTTCTTACCCGCTCGGATTGAAAGGCGTGGTCGTCGGTCAGGGCGAAACGTACGCGGAAGCATTGCAGGACATCGAATCGGCCATCCGGTTTCATGTCGAGAGCTTCGGCGAGGATGTTCTTGATCCGGACCCTGAGACGCCTGTGCTTGAAGCCTTCGTGGCAGAAGCAGGCGTCCAGGTCAAATGACCTCCTTTCCTTCAGACGCGCCTTTGGAGCAAGTCATAAGGGCCTTTGAACGGCTCGGTTTCCGGGAAGTCCGAAGGGGAAATCACATTTCAATGATCCGTGACAACGCCGACGGCACTCATACTCCGCTCACGATGCCGTCGCATCGCAGAATCAAAGGCTCGACCCTTCGCACAATCCTCACCCAGGCGCGCATATCGCGCGACGATTTCCTCAACGCATTCGACGCCTCTTGAACGCGAGCCGCGCCCGCCGAAAACGGGTGAAAAAGAAACTTGTCATTCGCGGATCGGCCGGAGTAGAATGACTCATTCATCGAGAAGTAATATTGCTGTGCTACGGATCTTTGAGCACCGGGGGAGTCGCTGATTGCGAAGAGCGACCACGATGCGCTCGACGCCACACGCCGAACACACGTGATAATTGAATCACGATTTCCTCTAAAGGCGAAACGGGGGTCATGCCGGGGGCACAAGGACGTGAAGACCACCATGATTTACACCTCAATCGGGGACCTTCGATTGTACGCAACCCAATGGACAGGTTATGATAGGAAGATTCTTATGCTGATCCGTATAAGATGCGTGAATAAACGCCCGAGTCCGCATCAAGAGACTGAAAGAATAGGCTTTATCACTCCCTCGATGCAAAATGTCGAGGCGTCTTATGCGGACAGAAAGCAAGAAACTCGCATCTTATGTGGGTCCTTCTAGTCATTGTTAGGACGATACAGAGGAAAGTATATGACCGAGAATACAGCAACGAGGGCGGAGCCGCCGAGGACGTCGGACGACATCCGCGCAGAGTATGCCGCGCTTTCCGCATATTTCAGTACCGTTATCAACTTCCGTTTCACTACACTCGGGTTCTTCTTGGCGGCCGTCGGCCTCATCGTGAGCGCGGACGTGCCCACCCATGCCCACGCCCTGCTTCTGCTTCTCGTGGCGTTAGGTGCGTGGATCGTCGAGATGCGCAACCGGAGCCTCTTTCGTGAACTGGCCGATCGGGGGATTGAGATTGAGCGAGAGGTTTGGGGGTACAAAGGCGCGGACGCCTTCAAGCCCTTCTATTCCCGAATGCTCAAGACGAAGCCTCAAGACGCGACGAGCGCGGCACTCCCTCCAGCCGTCAAGACAAAGCTCCTCTTCTGGGAGTTCGGCTGGGAGTTCGGCGCGAAACATCTCTCGCATACACTCGGCATCGATCTCATCTTTCTCGGTGTAGTCGCCTTCGCGATTTGGCAGCTTGTGGTGCTCAACCCATGAGAAAGCGAAATGGACTAAAAACAGGTTCCAGCGGACGGTCTTCGCCCACCGCTGATCCCGAACGTTATGCGTACAAGTGACATGACAGATTCCGGAATCGATGCGGGAATACTTCTTTTCCTTGAAGCCGAGGACCGATTCCGCGAGCTTAGTGCGTTCTTCGTCGCGAAGAGCGTTGATGAGCTCTGTGAACAGGCGGAATACGCGTCGTTGAGGCCCTATGTTGAGGCTGGTATGACGCTTCTCGTCGAGAAGTGCCATTGCACGGTGTCTGCACTTTCCGGCTCGCCAATTGAGCGCGTCTTCGCACGCTCAGTGATGCTCTCATTCCTGAAGAATGGACTTCCGCTCGTCTTCATGCCAGCTTTCCGGGACACTCTCGTAAACATCCATGAGTATCGACAGCAGTTGAAGAAACTCGATGAGTTTATAGAGTGGTACGACCGACACCACGGCTCCACCGTTGTCTCGGCCCAATATCTGGATCGTCAGGTCACGTCGGGGAGGATGCCTGCGGAGGAGCGTCCGTGGATTGAGGAACTACTCCTTCTCTACCACTATCTACCGTGTCGGGACGCGTGGCATGTCAGCCTGCAGCCCCAGTTCCCTGGGCTTCTTGGTGAGCGTGGAGTGCGTCCAGACATGCTGTTCTGGAAGCCGTCGCTGCCGAATCGCCATCTGCTTGTGGAGTGCGATGGGTACTCGTTCCACCGATCTCCAGACAGCTTCGATGCTGACCGAAGGAAAGACCGAGCGCTTAAGGCTCGTGGCTATGATGTGTTTCGGTTTACTGGTCGGCAAATCAACACCGACCCGGTCATGAGCGCTCACGAACTGTTCGTGTTTCTCGACGACTGGTGTGACGGAGATGACGCATAACAACAGTAGGCAGCCGCCGGAGCTTCGCATGGAGGCTGATATGGTGGCTGATAGAGTATAGAGGTGTTACGTGAACGCTGATCAGTTCAAGTCTATGGTTATAAGACTGTATGAAGGGTATAAACCCACAACTGGCCCAGGATCCGGTGTGCCTTCGTTTGTCAATTTTTTGTGTAGCAACGCATTTGAGGAATACGGTCGACCAGGCAAAGGTGAGTCAGTTGCTGTCGTTACCAGCTTGGGGAAGACTGCGGCACTGTGCCACGACCGTGTCTTCTCCTTCGGTTGTAAGATTCCGGATGAGGTCTCGCTCTATGTGCCTACTCGTGCAGCTTGCATCGCTCGGCTTACGCTTGTTCTCGCAAAACTTCATGGCTCCTCAACTTATTCGGAGTCTAACCCCGAAACTTTTGCAGGGGACGCCCAGCGCCTCTTGGTGACCGAGCTTAACATGCCCCGGCATCTCTGTAACTTCGCCGAACCCAATACCATAACGGAAAAGTCCTTTGAGGCCTTGCAGACCTACTTTATCAGGACATGTTGCGAGGACCTCTGGTCAGAATACAAGATAGCCGGGATACCGGTTTACAGTTCTAGCAATGAACGCGACGCACAGTACGGGATGGGGGATCATGGTGCCATCGTTTCGTACCTAAAGGATCTTGAGATCGTGGATGAGGAAAACACTAGATGGGAACAAGTCCTCGAGTTCCGGAAGGATCAAACAGCACGTCTCAAGTACCGGCGTTTCATCCACTGGCTCGATTCCGAAATGGTAGGAAAGAGTGCCTCCTTCGTTGAGGATGCTATTGCGATCAAACTCGAAGACTACCGGTGGGCTCTACGCAAGCATGGGATTCGAACGTTTCTTGGCGCTATCTCCGCAACTCTGGATCCAAAGTACCTCCTTGGCACAAGTGCAGTTGCGGCTAGTATGGGGCTATTGACTAGTCAACCACTCTGGGCGTTGCTGACCCAGGGGGGGCTTATGGTGGGAAAAGCGTGTGTGAGTTTAGCACGTGCTGGTCTTGACTTCGATGAGGTGAGGCGTGGACACAATAGTGAAGTGGCCTTTGTCTACGAGGCACAGAAGCGCATAAATAAGCCTGACAAAACGATTGGAACCGACGCTTGAAACGCGCCTCAACCACAACATTGGCTGGGAGATACGAAATGGACATTCTGACATTCGTGACGGAAATGGTGAAGTCACTGGCGTGGCCGATTGCGTCCATAGCGATTATCCTGCTCCTACGTCGCTCACTCCTTACACTCATTCCGAACCTGAAACGCCTCCAATACAAGGAGTTCGCGGCCGAATTTGACAGGGACCTGAAAAAGGCCGATGAGCAAGTTGCTGAAATCAACCCCCCACCCGTCCGAGAGGCGGAAGAGACGCCAATGGGCATTCCCGAACCTGCGGCTCAGAAATACCGCCGCCTTGCTGATGCGTCGCCCAAGGCGGCGATAATCGAAGCGTGGCGGGATGTCGAAGTAGCGCTTCTGGATGCAGCGGGTGTGCGGGATTCAGAGGCAACGCTCCCGCGAGTTTTAGACAAGCTCTTTCGGGAGGGCAAACTCGATACTGGAGAGAAGCACTTTCTTGAGTACATGCGGATGATCCGCAACAAGGCCGCGCACGCAACCGACCTCGATCTCACTGCAGATCAGGCATACCGCTACGCGATCCTTACAACTCAGATGACCATCGGCCTTAGAACGAGAACCAAACCGAATCGAGGTGTCGTGATTCGGGACGTGTAGGAGAGAAGATCAGCCAACCAGCGCCTGCATTTTACGTCGCTTCGGGCCGAAAATGAGGCATTTCGTTCTCTCGATTTGCTATAGGTTATTGCACTGACGCGTAACGCATAGCCGCTTCTTGCGGAAACGATAGTCGCCGTCAGCCTAGAGACCACGGGGATTAATCTATTGCAGGACGGGATAACGGAGGGGGGAGCGTGGCGATTGCCGATTGCGGATTGAAATGCTGGGGTGGGGTGCCTGAAAGAAACGGACTGGCTTTTCCTGCATGTCGATGATCGATGGGGCGTCACCCGCCGTGACGATAGGGTCGAAGTCCAGGTGATACAGCCGGGGATGACCGTTTCCGTGAAGGTCATGGCGTCCTGCTCTTCGAAAAGAGCGGTGCCGAACAGCGGCACGCAGTGTCTACGACCGGAGTGGGGCCTTGAAACACAAGACTCGGAACCTTGGGCACCTCGAACACGTCGTCCGGGGGGCTAGAACAGCATTGGGGACAATCTCCGCCTTCACCAGGCGGATGAAGGTTTCGACCACTTCGCGCAGCAGCGTCATACGTTCGTCTCCGGTAAACCTCGTTCGCAGGTTACTTATCGGAAATCGGCATGATGTGAGTTGCCAAAGTGAAAATGCAGAGAGTAAGATGAAACTCAGAAATCGCCTCACGAACAGCGTGCCAGGAAAATCTCAGCAGCAATGCTACGGTCGCATGACAGTTCTGTCCCCACGGCGGTGAGATTCTGAAAGCGACTGTGGAAGAACGCGTGAAAGGTCAGCTTGCCATGGAAGGACTTGATGCTTTTCTAAAGGCACTACCGATTGTTGCATCCAGCCCCTTTGCTTTTGTGTGTTACCTAGGCCTTCTTTGCCTTTGGGGGTTCCACCTCTTTCAAAGATGGCATACAAAACTCTTTCTCAAATCTCTCGACGGTCTGTCCAGCGACGAGAAGATGGCGGTTATTAAGCGGAAGTCCCCAGATTTCGCTCCTCGGTCAGGTTTCAGCGCCAAGCAATACCTTCAATACGCTTCGATTCGAAGCCTCACCTGGGCTTTTTTCGTGAGTGCGATAGTCGCCGTCATCATTGTTACGAACTCAACCTACAGAGCGCACGTACAGGGAGGAATAGAGACTCTTCGAATCCAAAATGATGTCTTGCGCGAATCGCTGCGGAGGGCGCTTAGATTAACGCGACTTGGAATCCAGGAAAGCGATCAGAAGCGTTATGAGAGTGCCGCTGTCTTCCTGCAAGAAGCTGCGCAGGAGAACCCCTCATACGAGACTTGGATGAACCTCGGTTACGTACTGGAGGACATTTCGGAAGTAGGTCGGGCAAAAGATGCCTATATGCGCGCTTCTGAACTTGCTCCAAGCGAACCTCGTCCTTTGAGCAACCTTGGCATGCTCTGGCTCTACGATGACCCTGTAAAGGCTAGGGACTGGTTGACGAAGGCCCTTGACAGGGTCATCGTAGAGCCAGAGCATGCAAAGG
>ERZ795059.2697-NODE-2697-length-18040-cov-5.977314_pt1 | contig 18040 bp, 13 predicted proteins | sample MGYA00375143_ERZ795059 | MGnify/ENA primary metagenome ERZ795059 (study PRJEB30188, sample SAMN05720168) | activated sludge metagenome | isolation source: Anaerobic digester | place: USA | collected 2015-01-07 ... | reverse complement strand
AGTGACCGCCGGTCAAACTTTGGCCGTAGCTGATTTAACGATTGCCGGTTTAACTTTGGAAGCCGCTCCCGGTACCCACGATAACGGTGCCGCCGAAGTGACTATTACCAACGGTTCTTCCGGTAACTCTAATCCGACTATCAGTGTTGTTTTAGATAGTAATGCCAGTGTGCAGCCTAACTATACCGCCGGTGCCAAAACTTTGGTAATTGCCGATGGCCAGTTGGAATCTTCCGCCACTCCCGGAAATTATAATATTGTGGTGATGACTTCCGCTGAAGTTGGTTTGGGGATGTTATATGTCGGTGATGACAACGATGTTTTGGTGACCGCGACCGTTACTCCGACCTTGTCTTTTATTATTCGTAATACCGGTGATACCGCTGACACCAATGAATGTCCGTTAGGTATTTTGACCACTTCAGGCGTGTCCACTTGTTCCTATCGTTTAGCAGTAGCGACTAATGCTTCTGGTGGTTTTCAAGTGCAAATTAATTCTGATGGTACCTTGAATAGTGGCGCCAATGATATTAATGCCATTGCTGAAGACGGGACAGTCACTGCCGGTACTGAAGGTTATGGTATTGCCGTGACCGGCGCGACCAGTGGCGGTAATAACGGTTCTGATGTTTATAACCAACCGGTGACTGAAGATGGTAATTTTAACGATGATGATACTCCGGTTCCGGCTGTAGCGACAAATTTTGTGTCATTTACCAATACTTTTGTGTATGTGCCATTCGGTACGGACGGTGATTTGACAGATACCACTTTGGTGACCCATCGTGCGGCGATCAGTGCCGGTACCCCGGCCGGTTTGTATGACCAAGTGGTGACTTATACCGTGACCGCGACTTTCTAAAAATTATTGTTCAGTAAGATAAGGAAAAATCCGTTGACACGCATCAGTCAGCGGATTTTTTTTTGTAAATTTTCATTTGTATGGAAACCTATTTTTTGCTATAATATTTATGTAGGTGGAAAGGGTTTGTTGTTTACAAAAACAAAGAAAAAACGTGGAAATTCCAGCCTTTAAGAAAATTAAAGAAATCTTTTTTGTGTGGCGAAATGTTTTCATTTTGACCGCGTTTTTATTTGCGTTTTTTGCGGTTTCAGTAATTCCTACTCAAGCGGCGATTCGTGATTCTTTGACTTATCAAGGAAAAATTTTAGATTCAAGTTTGTTGCCGCCGGTGGATGGAAATTATAATATGCAATTTACTATTTACGATAGTTTGAGTGGTGGTAATTTATTGTGGACGGAAACTTGGAATGGTGGCAATCAAGTGGCAATCAACGATGGTGTTTTTACAGTGGAGTTAAATAGTGTTTGTTCCAATTGGACCGGTGCTTGTGCCAGTAACGGTGGTGTTTCTTGGTCCAGTGATTCTTTGTATTTGGAAATCGGTTTTGATGCTGACGGCAATGGTTCTTTTGAAGAAACTTTTGCTCCTCGTAAAAGATTTACTGCTGTGCCCTATGCGCAGATGTCTGCTCGTTTGGAAACCGCCAGCAATGTTTTGTTCACCGATAACACCGATCACAGTTTGGCTTGGAATCAAGCGGCTGATCGAACTTTAACCGTGGAAAATACCAATGGTTCTAATGTCGCTAATTTGTCCGTGGAAGGTCAGGTGCGCGTGGGGCAATTTGCCTTAGCTCCGACCGCTTTAGGAAATGGTGCTTTGTATTACAATACTACCAGTCATAATTTATATTTATACCAAAACAGTGCCTGGCAGATTGTCGGTGGTGGGGGCGGGAGCGGTGATGCCATTTGGGATGCGGATACCGATACCGGTGTGCAAACAGAAGAAGGTGCTGATGAAGACAAAATTCGTTTTGATATTGGTAATAGTAGCGGTACCGCTTATCCGGATATTTTGGTTTTGGATGGAACTAACGGTTTTGTCTGGAATGACAGCGGTGCGGCTGCTTTGGATTTTCGCATTGAGGGAGATACCAATGCTAATTTGGTTTTTGTTGATGCCGGTGCGGATAAGGTTGGTTTTGGTAATAATGCGCCAGGGGCCAGGGTTGATATTACGGCCGCTGATGCCAATGCTTTGCGCATCAATCCTTACAATACCGGTGCCGGCAATATGGGCGAGTTGCAATTTATGGAATTGGTCGCCAATGGTAGTAATTATGTTGGCTTTAAAGCACCGGATAATATTACCACCAGTTTGGCTTGGGTTTTGCCGAACGCCGATGGTAGTAGTGGGGCGGTTTTAAAAACCGATGGTGCCGGTAATTTGGGATGGACGACTTCCTTGAAATCTTTGTGGGATGGTGATACTGATACCGGTATTCAAGTGGAAGAAAGTGCCGACGACGATACGATTAGATTTGACTTGGGTACCACCGCCGCCGACGCTTTGAAAATGACGCAAACCGCCGGTTTTGTCTGGAACGATTCTGGTTTGGATACTTTGGACGTGCGCATGGAAAGTGACACTGACGCCAATTTGTTTTTCTTGGATGCCGGTAATAATAATATTGGGATTGGCGAAGCCGCGCCTGACACCAACGCCAAGTTGGAAGTGGCTGGCAATGTGATGATGGATGACTATTTGTATTTCCAAAATACCACTACCGATTATTTACGTTTTGACGGCAGCAATTTTATTTTGAGTAATGATTTATTACCGAGCGCCAGCGGTACTTACAATTTGGGTTCTTCCACTATGCGCTGGGATAAAACTTACATCGGTGGAAATTCTTTGCATATCGGTGTTGATACCAATGACTATGATATTTCTTACGATACCGCTAATGCCGCTTTGGTTTTCAATGAAGCCGGAGAAAATACAGATTTGCGTTTGGAAGGTGATACTCATCAAAATTTATTGTTTGTTGATGCTGCCAATGATCGTGTGGGTTTTGGTATTGATGATACAACATTGTTTGATAATCGAGTAACAATTGAACATTCAACTACGGATGCGGTTTTGCGTTTGGTTGGCCCTGATGGAACTTATGGTTATGGGGCCAGGTTGCGTTTTGGTGACGGTGATTATGTGTATATGGATGAATATGCTGATGATAATTTTCAAATTTATTCGGAAGGAAACATGTATTTAAGTACTGCCACAACAGGGGGAAATATTTATATGCCGAAAGTTTATAGTAATATTGCTGGGACACCACGCCGTGCATTATATATTGATTCAACCGGTATGTTAGGCTATCAAGTGTCATCTGCTCGTTATAAGGAAAATATCGTTGATATGAGTAGTATTGATTGGTTGTATGATTTGCGACCGGTAAATTTTGATTATAAAGATCGTACGGAAACAAAATATGATAAAGAAGGAAACGCTTATACTGTAACTGTGCCGGGTGGTGATGAAATTGAGTATGGTTTGATTGCTGAAGAAGTGGCTTTAATTAATCCTGATTTTGTGAGTTATAACGAAGAAGGTGTAATAGAAACCGTTGAATATGATAGGTTGGTAACTCCGATGTTAAAAGCCATTCAGGATCAAAAGGCTGACATGGATCCTTTATTGGCGAGAATTCAAGTGATTGATAATGGTTTGGAAATTGCCCGTTCCGGAGCGGCTGATGAAGTTGATTCCTTGGTTTTGTATCAAGACAGTGCCGGTAGTGCCGGTTTGCATTTGGTTAAAATCGGTTCTGGTAGTTTAGGGCATCAAGCGGCCATTTATGTCAGTGGAAATAAAAATTCTTCAGCCGGAGATAATGATGGTATTCAATCCGGCTATGGTTTGTATGTGAACAGTGAAATGACAGGAACTTCTAAAATATTGGGCGTTGAAACCGATGATATTACCGGTGGAAAATTGGCTGATTCCGAAGCATTTTATGTGCGCGCCGATGGGGTGATTAAAGGTTATGGTGGTAGTTCTATTCCAAGTTTAACGGAAAATGGGGAATTTGGTTTTTATCGTAGTGGCGGAACCAATCGTATTTATTGGCGTGCTAATGGTCAAACCGCTTATGTTAATCGTTCCGGAACGGTTGCCGACTATTCCGAATTTTTTAAAACCAGAGATTTAACTTTACATGAGGATTGGGGGACTGTCGTTGTCACTGATAATGAGGGGAGTGAAATGAAAGTTTTGCGTTCGAATATTTACAAAGATAAAAATGTTTTGGGTGTCGTTTCCGAAGGCGGTACTCGTTACAATGATGATGAAGAAGGCATGCGTCACGAAGATCCGAATTACGTTAACATTGCCATGCTTGGTCAGTTGCCGGTGAAAGTCACAAATCAAAACGGACCGATTGCCGTCGGTGATTATTTAACCACTTCATCAGTGATTGGACATGCCATGAAAGCTGATCCGGGCGATCCGATTTTGGGTATTGCCATGGAGCCGTTCAGCGGTAGCGTTGGTTCCTCGGAAGGAAAAATCAATTGTTTATTGTCCAGGAATAACCAAGGAAATATTTCCACTTTGTTGAAAGATTTGCAGGAGAGAAAAACTTTAACGGCTGAGGAGGTTTTAGCGGTAATCAATAATGAGAGTTTTGCTGTTAACTATTTGGTCATGACTAAGGGTGAAGTGATGGAAGGATTGAAAGTGCATGGCGAATTGGAATTGGATCATCAAAATATCGGTTCGGCCGTGGTTTTGGCCGGCGAGCAACGAGTGCGCGTTTATTTCCCGGAAAATTTCCGCGTAAAACCGATTGTCACGGTTAGTCCGGAATTGACGTCTGATAATGAAATTTTCTTTGATTTTCAATACTTATTATATGATGTGAACGCCGATGGTTTTTCCATTAAATTAAATCAACCGTTGGATTATGATTTAAGATTCAATTGGCAGGCGTTCGCGCAAGCTGATTACAGTGACAGTTTTGAAATTGATATTCCCGCTGCTACGCCGGTTAGCCAGACTCAACCATTGGTCAGTTTTGATTGTCGGGCGGATAATTTGAGTGCTTGCGTGACCGCTCGTGATTGTTGGCAATTCGCCGATATTGCCAAGTGGACCGGTAGCGCTTGTGTTTTGAAATAGTGAGAATAATTTAAGCTAATGCTAAAATTTTAGGAAATCGTTATGAACAGACAAATTCAAATTTTAATTTTCACCTTAATTTTCAGCGTTTTTCCATTTGTGGGGAAGGCGGCATATTTAACCCAAGTCTCCGACCACGTCAGCCGCCACGCCCTGAACGTCGCCTCCGACCACGAAATTACTTTTACCACGCCCAGTGGCGTTCATGCGTCTTCCCGCAGCATTGTTATTCATTTTCCAACGTCTTTTAACAAGTCCACCGTTGATTATACTGACATTGATTTTTTTCATGGTCCAGTCACCGGTTACGAAACCCCGGAAACTTTAGCAGCCGCGCCCGGCGTGGGTGTTTGGGGGGTTGCTTGGTCCGGTAATAATTTGACTTTCACTTCACCGACCAATGCCGCTGTTAATGAAATTTCCGCTAATGATAAAGTGAAAATTATTATTGGTTTGAACGCGCTCGGTGGCAACGCGCAAATTATCAATGCCTCCAGCAGCGGTTCTTATCCGGTAAACATTGATGGAACTTTTGGTGATCGTTGGTTTTTCGCTTTGGCTGTTACTAATGATCAGGTGAACGTAACCGCTAATAATAATATTGATGTTACCGCACCAAATGTTCAGGTTTTAAGTCCTAACGGTGGTGAAGTTTGGTATAATGATACGGTTTATAACATTACCTGGAACGCCAGTGATGACGTGGCTTTGGATCCTAATCCGATTTATTTGTATTATTCCATTAACAACGGTTCCAGTTGGAATTTAATCGCTTCCAATTTAGCAAATTCCGGAAGCTACGCTTGGACACTTCCGAATATAAATTCACAATACGTCAAAGTGCGAGTCAGTGCTTATGATAGCAGTGCCAATCTTGGCTCGGATGAGAGCGATGGCTTTTTTACAATTCGTCCGCGCTCCAGCGGGACCAATCCCTTGTGGCTGGAGGGTGAATCTTTAGGCTATGTTGAAGAGCAATTGCGTTTACCGTTATTGGACGGGAGTGGTTGGGCTTATCCCGGTGATTTGGTGAAAACACCGGAATACACGACCGTTTATTTGTTCGGTTATGATGGTATGCGCCATTATTTCCCGAACGAGCCAACTTTTAAAACTTGGTTTTATGATTTTTCCAAAGTTAAGATTGTAAAATTGGAAGATTTAATTCAATTGCGTTTGGGAAAAAATATTGTGGCTCGCGCCGGTGTGAAATTGGTGAAAGCTTATACCGCTCCGGATGTTTATGCGGTTTCTTATAACGGAGTTTTGCATCGTGTTCCTGATGAAAATGTGGCGCGACAAATGTATGGTGCTGATTGGTCTAAAAAAATCATGGATATTCCCGATGTTTTTTGGGGTGATTACGCGTTTTCCGGCGATGATTTAACAACGGCGGTTTATCCGTTGGGCACTTTGATTAAATACCCAAATCAAGCGCCGGTTTATCTTTTGAGTGCTAATGGGAAACGTCATCTTGCCAATGAGTATGCTTTTTATGATAATGAATATTATTGGTCGTCGGTGCTGGAAGTTCAGGAAAGCTATGTTTATGCCGATGACAGCAAAATTAATTTTAGAGAAGATAATTTGAATAATCCGTATTATGTCAGTGTGCGATAAAAATTTTTGGGTTGGGATGATGGTGGCCGGTTTTTTGACTTGTCCGTTTTTGGCGTTCGGTGCGATGAGCAGTGGTAATTACCAAATATTTGCCGATGGTTTTATGTATGCCGGTGATTCGGATTTGAATTCCAGTAATTATATGATGGTCGCGGGAGGCGGGGAAATCGGGATGGGCTTGTCTGATTCCGCCAATTATTCTTTGCGCGCCGGCACGCCGGCGATTGACCGTGAACCTTCCATCGGGATTACGATGAGTCCGGACCGTTTGGATTTTGGAGTCTTATCAAGTGCCGGCGCGTCCGCCGTCAGTAATAGTTTGCAGGTTTTTTCCAATTCCCACAGTGGCTATATTTTGAAAATTTACGGACAAACTTTGAGCAGTGGGGCGAATACCATTGATGAGATAGGCGCCGCGGCCCAGGCCTCCGGTCCGGGAACGGAGCAGTTTGGCGTGAATTTGGTGGCTAACACGGTGCCGGCGATTGGCGCGGCGCCGGTGTTGCGACATGCCGTTTTGGACAGTGATTATGGAACTGCCAATCAGTTCGCTTTTACCGACGCTGACACGGTAGCGACCGCCAGTAAACCGTCGCGCGATAGTTTCACGGTTTCCTACATCGCTAATATTGCCGGGGGGACGGCTGCCGGTCTTTATCAAACCGTTGTTACCTTTACTTTGACATCAAATTTTTAGTGTGCGATAAATAATATAAGATAATAATAAAATTAACGAATCACTTATGAAAATGTTTTTCAAAGGATTTCTACCGGCCTTGTTTCTGAGCTTGTTTTTTATGGTCAATCAAGCGTCCGCCATTACTTTACACACTTTGAAAATTGAGGCGAGCGTGGAGCCGGGCGAGCAAATCGTTGAGAATATCAAACTTTTTAATGATCAAGAAAAACCTTTGGTTTTATATCCGTTTACCGAAGCTTTTAAGGATTCCGGTGATGAAAGCGGTAATCCGACTTTCGTGCCCGTTGATCCGGATTTAAACGCTTTACCTAATTGGGTGATTTTCAATTCTGAGGTTTACACCATTCAACCGGGTGAGTATTTGGAATTTCCGGTAATTATCAATATTCCGAAAAATGCCGAACCGGGCGGACATTATGGCGTGATTTTTTTCGGTACGGTGCCGCAAAGTGAGAGCCGCAAGAGTGGTGTGCAATTGGGCATGAAAATCGGGGTGTTGGTGATTATTGATGTCGCCGGTGACGCTGAAGAAGATGTTTCTTTATTGAGTTTTCAAACCAAGGCGGAGCAGTCCCTGTTCAACCATTTGCCGGTGACTTTTGAAACTCGTTTGCAAAATGATGGCAACGTCCACGTCAAACCAAGTGGCGTTATTACCATTCGCAATTTATTCGGTGGCGTGGCGGCGGAAATCCCATTTAACAGTCAAGATGGTAATTTATTGCCGGAAACCAAGCGTAAATACGAAGATATTTGGTTTAAAGATTTGCAATTTTATGATGCCGGTGCCGCCTCCGACAGTAATCAAAGTTTTTTTGATAAATTGCAACTGGAATGGAATAATTTTGCTTTGGGATATTACAAGGCTTCGGTCAAAATGAATGTCGGTCGCCAAACGGAAAATTATTTGATGGCGGATACCGGTTTTTGGGTTTTTCCGTGGCGCGTTTTAACAATCTTTATTTTGGGCTTAATTTTATTGGTGTTGTTGTTTAAAGTTTATAATTATTCAGTGATGAAAAAGGCTTATCAAAAAGCCAAAAAAGATTTAGCCAAAGAATCTAAAACAAAAGAATAAAAAAACAAAATGTGGCGCGTTTTCTTTATCGCTTTGTTGGTGTGTTTGCCGATGGCCGTGTGGGCTTATTCGGCCGGTATTGAAGCGCGTGTTTTGCCAAATGAAGAAGCGAATATTTTGACGGTTGAACATTTTGAAATTAAAGATTTGGGAGAGAATAGTGTTTCTTTTGATGTGAAAACCAATTTGCCGTCGCAAGTAAAATTACTTTACGGCCCGAACTGGCAAAAAGATGTCACTTTTGAATTGCCGGAACAAACGGCCGAGCATTATTTTACCATTGAAGAGCTGCGTCCGGCCACTTTGTATTATTATCGTTTATATTTATTTAATGATAACGACAGTATTTCTTTGGGGGATCAGGTCTTTAAAACCGCCGGCCAGCCACGCATTGACTGGTTGGATAGCACTTCCGCCGGCCTTGATTCAACTTATAAAGCGCACAATACTTTGCCACCAGATACGGCTGTTTCGGTTCCGGAGCGACCCCAAAGCGCTATAACCGGTGATTTGTTTAGTATTGCCGATTTGGCTTTTCTGTTACTTTGTCTGTCAGTTTTTTTGCTATTGTTAGCAATAATTAAGCATTACAAGAAGGAAATTAAGGGCTAATTTCCCCCCTTGCCAAGTAGGGGCGCCTTGGGCTATAATGAAAATTAGTTTTAATCTCTAAGGTTTTTTATTTTATGGATACAAATTTGCCTCAAGGTGAGCCTAGCGTTGGTCAATATGATTACTATTTGAAAAAATTCGGAGGAATTTTCTTTGAGTTGGTTAAGGTGACAGTTTTGGCTTTGGCGATTGTCGTGCCGATTCGTTATTTTTTGATTCAACCTTTTTATGTCAAAGGGGCTTCAATGGAGCCTAATTTTCATGATAATGAATATTTGATTATCAATGAAATCACTTATCGTTTGGCTGAACCGAAGCGTGGTGACGTGGTGGTTTTCAAGTATCCGCGTGATCCGGAACAATATTTTATCAAACGCGTTATTGGCATGCCCGGTGAAAGCGTCAAAATTGACAATGGTTTGGTTTATTTAAAAACCGTTGGGGGCGAGGATTATCAATTATTGGATGAAAGTGCTTATTTGGATGGTTATGTTAAAACTTATCCCAATTTGGAATTGACAATGAACGAGGGAGAATATTTTTTAATGGGGGATAACCGCAGTGCCAGTTTGGATTCCCGTATTTTTGGGGCGGTGGGCCGTGATTTTATTGTGGGAAAAACCTGGTTGCGGGCTTGGCCATTGGATAAATTGAGTAATTTTAAAGATGTTAATTACGATTTGAATAATTAATTTTTAAATAATTTTTATGCCTAGAGTCAAAAAGAACATTAACACCAATCAGATTTTGGAGTTGGATAAAAAATTGAAACGCAAAAAACCTTTGCAAACTTTAAAAGGTATGCGTGATTTATTACCATCCGAGCAAAAGTATTGGGATTATGTTTTGGAAAACATTCGTGGTTTCGCGAAATTATATAATTATGGTCGGATTGAAGTGCCGATCATGGAAAGCACGGATTTGTTTGTGCGCTCTATCGGTAAGGAAACCGATGTTGTCAGTAAAGAAATGTATTCATTTGTTGATCAAGGTAAGGAAAAAATCACTTTGCGTCCGGAATTGACGGCCTCGGTGGTGCGTGCCTATATTCAACATGGCATGCCGAATTTACCGCAACCGGTAAAATTATATTATGATGGTCCGGTGTTTCGTCATGATAATCCGCAATCCGGTCGTTATCGCCAATTTTATCAAGCCGGTTTTGAAGTGATCGGAGAAAACGGTCCGGCGGTTGATGTGCAATTATTGGTTTTAGGCGCGAAGTTTTTTAAAGATTTGGATTTGGAAGTGGATTTGCATTTGAACAGTATGGGTTGTCCGGAATGCCGAGAAGAATATCGTAAAGTGTTGATTAAATATTATAAACCTTTCCGTAATAAAGTTTGTAAGACTTGCAAGGTGCGTTTATCAAAAAATCCGTTGCGTTTGTTGGATTGCAAGGAAAAACAATGTCAGACTTATCAAGAGAACGCTCCGAAAATGGTGGATCATTTATGTGAAACCTGCAAAGTCCATTTTGATAAAATCAAAGAATATTTGGATGATTTGAAAGTGCCGTATGTTTTGGATCACACCTTGGTGCGTGGTTTGGATTATTATACTCGTACCGTTTTTGAGTTTGTTTCCGGAGCCAAGCAAGGTAAACGTCAAAACGCTTTGGGCGGTGGCGGTCGCTATGATTTATTGGTGGAGCAGTTGGGCGGACGTCCCACGCCGGCGGCCGGGTTTGCAATCGGTTTGGATCGCGTGATTCTTGCTTTGAAGGAAAAGAATTTTAAATTGCAAGATGATTATAAAGTGGATGTGTTTATCGCCCAAATCGGTGATGTCGCTCGTCGTAAAGCGATGCGTATTTTTGATGACTTAAATAAGAAAGGCATTAAAGTCGCGGAAAATTTTGTTAAAGACAGTTTGAAAGCCCAATTGGAATATGCCAATCGTTTGGGCGTGAAATTGGTTTTGATTTTGGGACAACAAGAAGTGATGGATAACACTGTTTTGTTGCGTGATATGGAAGGTGGTGTGCAAGAAACCATTGCCATTGATAAACTGGCCGCGAAATTGAAGGATAAGGTGAAGCAATATAAGTAATATAAAAAAATCCCCAAGCGATGCTTGGGGTTTTTTGAAATTGTGATGTGGCCGCGAGCTACTTGATGTAGTCCGCGTAGTTGTTGCCGCGCGCCTTGGTGTTGTGTTCCACGACGTGGCCGTTGCCTTGCAAGTGCCCGGTCGGGACCATTTTGATGGTTTTGAACTGGCGTTGAATCACGCCCTTGTTCTCGGCCATGCGCCGGAACACGTCTTGCGCGTCGGGTGTGGCTTTGGCAAGCGCGTGGAAGTACCTTTGCCAGAGAACATTGCGTTCTTCCGGCGGAGTGAGTTGGTGCATTTTCAGCACCAGTGTTTCCGCTTCCTGAGCGAACTTTTTCTCGTCATCGCAGTCGCCGTGCGGGCAGAGATCCTGAGCCAGATGGAGCAACATGTTGGGGATATCTTCATCATCCGCGCCCAACACCACGACGAAATCCGCCTCTTCCAGCGAGGTGGGGTTATCGTAGCGATTGTGTTTTTTCAACCGTTCGAGATCTCCCAGCAGGCAGACTTTGGCATCACTGTTTCGCAGACGCATGTACACGTAGTGCGTGCCAATAATTACATGTTTTCTGATTGTTTGTGTTCGAAACGAGAAACGTAAAGCTGACATGTTAACCCTCCTTTCAGCTTTGTGCCTACATTAAAGATCTTTTTTGGGATTTGGTCAAGTTGTTTTTATCACTTGTTTTTGGTAGATAAAATTGCTTTTTGTGATTTTTTTTGTTAATTTTAATACTTACAAGAAGGGAGGGACATCATGCCAGAAACTTTTTCTGAGTTGACCGCTTTTAAAGTTGCCGGCTATCGGCATTTTGCGGAAAACAACTGGAAGCAGGCGTTGGCGTTTTTTCTGAATGGTGTATGGTCGGGGGAACCGAAAATCATGAGAAATCCGCAATTCTATTTTGCGGTTTTGGAGGTGAATCTCTGTCTAAACAAAAAAACCAGGGTATATTATTTGGATTGTCCGCCCGGTGATTGTCGGATTTTGTGTCCTCGCCCGATTTTTTCCGAAGCGCAGATTTGCGTCTGTTTCAACCAGCAGCTGGACGTGGAAGAAGCTTTGAAGATTTTTATCAATCGGCGCACTTGTCGGATGTTGGAATTTTGGCTTGTTCCCAAAAAGTTGTTCTTGTGGCGGGATGATGATGAGTTTTTGCATTGTCAGGTGGATGATATTTCCGTCGCCGACAAAAAATTGTTGCGCAAGATTTGAATGATTATTCATAACAGCTTTGACCGGCTGTTCTTTTTTTAAAAAAAAATCGCCGCGGGTTTTCGGCGATGGGATAATGATTTTTTTGAGTTCTCGTATTTTAGTCTTGGCCGTCGTCGAGGAGAATTTCGTTGTTGATGAAAATCTCACGGCCGTCGGGGCAGGGCTGTTCCCCGAAAACTTCAAGCAGTTGACCGTAGGTGTAGATTACCCATTGGTTGCGTCGGTAAAGGGGGAGCGGCGGAGTGAGCGAGTGCTCGCAGTAGTGCTTGTAGGCGTTGTGTCCCCAGTGGGTTAATCGCACTTTAACCTTAGTTTCTGCGGTGAATTGTGTCATTGGAAAACTCCTTTCGGTGAGTGATTTTATAATATTGAATTTGTGCTTTTCTGTCAATTGTGGGAATTTTTATAATTTCCTTGATTTATTTGGCAAAAAGCTAAATTTTCGCTATAATGTAAACTGGACGCAATCAAGCTGTTTTTTGATTGCCGTATCGTGTTTTCAAAAACAAAAATAAAATATTTTTAACTAAAAAATCATTATGGCACAAGAGCTATTTACCGGCTTGGATATTGGATCAAATTCCATTCGCGTGGCGGTTGGACAGTATATGAACAACGGTCACGATCGTCCGGTTTTGCAAATAATCGGCGCGGCTGAATGTCCGTCCGCCGGCATCAACAAAGGTGTGATTACCAGCATTGAAGACGCGGTGTCGTCTTTGTCAACTTGTTTGGATCAGGCGGAACGTTTGGTCGGACAACCATTGACCAGCGCTTGGGTAAGCTTGGCCGGTTCCGGTGTGCTTTTGCAATTGGGTAAGGGCGTGGTGGCGGTGTCCAATCCGGAAGGGGAAATTCAGGATGATGATGTGGAACGTGTTTTGGAATCGGCGAAAATGGTTTCAACTCCTTTGAACTATGAAACATTGCATATTTTACCGCGTAATTTTTTGGTTGATGGTCAAGGTGGAATCAAAGATCCGGTCGGCATGTCAGGGATGCGCTTAGAAGTGGAAACCCAGATTGTCCAATGTTCCAGTACTTTGAGTAAAAATTTACGTAAATGTGTTTATCGTACCAGTTTGGAAATTGAAGGTTTGGTTTTGTCATCTTTGGCGGCCGCTGAAGCGACCTTGAGTCAAAAACAACAGAATTTGGGTGTTGCTTTATTGGATATTGGCGCCAACAGCACCAATATTTTGGTTTTTGAAGAAGGTAATATCATTTTGTCCAGCACCATTCCTTTGGGGGCCAATCATATCACTTCCGATATCGCTATTGTTTTAAGAACATCCATTGATACGGCCGAAGAAGTCAAAGTGAAATATGGTTATGCCGTGCCCAATGAAGTGCGTGATGAAGAATTGGATTTATCGCAAATCAGTGATGAACAGATGACAGTTTCCCGTAAATTTGTGGCGGAAATCATCAATGCTCGTTTGCAAGAAATTTTTAAACGCGTTGATAAGGAATTGAAGAAAATCAATCGTAGCGGTTTGTTACCGGCCGGTGTGGTTTTGGTCGGTGGTGGCGCGAAATTGCCGGGCATTTTGGAAGTGGCCAAAGATACTTTGCGTTTACCGGCGATTTTGGGTTATCCGCAGAACGTGGTGAGTGCCATTGATAAAGTAAATGATGTTTCTTTTGCGACAGCCGTCGGTTTGGTAATGTGGGGCAGTCGTTGGGGGAACGGCCAAACTGAACGTTCCGGTAAGAGTAAAGAAGTTTTAGGCAAGATGAAAAAGTGGTTTAAGAATTTATTGCCATAAATTATTATCAGTTTGACTATATTTGGTATTCACGAAGTTTGACACTGCCGGAAAATTATAAGATAATTATATCATCAAGAAAATTCATCAAAATCATCTATAAATATAAAAAATTATGGCTCAAATTAAACCCGAAATAGAGACATTTGCCAAAATAAAAGTGGTCGGCGTGGGTGGCGGTGGCGGTTCGGCCGTTAATCGCATGGTGTCATCCGGCATCAAGAATATTGATTTTATCGCGTTGAACACTGACGTTCAGGCTTTGTATCATAATTTGGCCAATACCAAATTGCATATCGGTAAGAATTTGACTCGTGGTTTGGGCGCCGGCATGAATCCGGATATCGGTAAGCGCGCCGCTGAAGAATCACAAAATGAAATTAAAGAATTGTTGAAAGGCAGTGATATGGTTTTCATTACCGCCGGTATGGGCGGGGGGACCGGTACGGGTGCGGCGCCGGTGGTGGCCAGTATCGCTAAAGATTTAGGCGCGTTGGTGGTGGGCGTGGTTACCAAACCTTTTGGTTTTGAAGGTAAACAACGCAGCATGTTGGCTGATGCCGGTTTGCAAAGTTTGTCCGAAAGCGTGGATACTTTGATTACCATTCCCAATGAAAGATTATTTCAAATCACTGATAATAAATTATCTTTACAAGAAGCTTTTTTCTTGGCTGATGATGTTTTGCGTCAAGGTATTCAAGGAATTTCCGATTTGATCAGTTTGCATGGTTATGTGAATGTGGACTTCGCCGATGTGCGTTCCATTATGGAAGGCACCGGTTCCGCTTTGATGGGCGTGGGTGTGGCGCGTGGTGAAAATCGCGCGGTGGAGGCGGCCAAGGCGGCCATCACCAGTCCGTTGTTGGAAATGTCCATCGATGGTGCCAAAGGCATTTTATTTACAATTACCAGCAATACCGATTTGGGTGTCTTTGAATTTGATGAAGCGGCCAAAATTATTACCGCGACCGCCGATCCGGAAGCGCGTATTATTTTCGGTACGGTGATTGATGAGGCTTTGGGGGATGCGGTGCGTGTCACTGTGATTGCCACCGGTTTTGAAGGTAAAAACGATCCGAACAAGCCGGCCGTGTATAATCAACCGGCCTTTGTGTATAAGACCTATCAAAACAAGCCGTCGGAAATTAAAGTTGATGATAAATTGGAAAGATATAATAGTGCCAATGTTGTGACCGATACCAGCGCTTTGTTCCGTCAAACTGTCAGTGGTAACACCGTTAAACCGCGGGCCGTTGATTTGGATGAAACTTTTGATCGTCCGGTGGACGTGGAACGTGAGAATCAGGAATTGCGTCATAAACAATTTGTGATGGAAGATAGTGCTCCGGTAAAAAATCGCCCGGCCATTCAACAGGATGATATGCCGATGACCAAAAAGAATGTAAATTCATTACCGGAAAATAACAATAATGACTCTGGAGATATTGATGATGACATTCCGGCGATTATTAGAAATAAGATGTTAAATTTTTAAAACGTGATTGATAAAAAAAGAAAGTGCAAAATGCACTTTCTTTTTTTTTATGGCTACAAACAACCAACCCCCGGAGGGGGTAAAACGTGATGGGGCGCCACCCATCTACCCAAATTCCCCCAAAATTACCGTATTTTTGCGCACTTGTGACACACTACATATTGTGCTACACTACTAGCACATAACCAAACATCTTGTAAAAACTTAATAAAAACAGAAATCCTATGATCTGTCCAGCCTGCCACTACGAAGACACAAAAGTGATTGATTCGCGCTTGGTCGCGGAAGGGACTTTGGTGCGTCGTCGTCGCGAGTGTCCCAAGTGCAATTGTCGTTTTTCCACGATTGAAAGTTTGCAGTTGTTGAACTTGACGGTGGTCAAACGTGACAGTCGCCGCGAGCCCTATGACTCCAACAAGATTTTGGAAGGTTTGAAAAAATCTTTTAAGAAGCGTCCGTTCTCGGATGATGATATTCGTCGGGTGCTTTTTGAAATTGAAAAAGAAATTCAAGTGAAAGCCAAGCGTGATGAAATCGGTAGTAAGCAAATCGGTGAGATTGTGATGGATGCTTTGCGTAAAGAAGACAAAGTTGCCTACATTCGTTTTGCTTCGGTGTGCCAAGGCTTTGACAACATTGAAGAATTTGATCAAGCGATTAAGCAAGTTTTATAAATAATTAATTTAGGGTCCTAATTTATGTCCGCAAAACAAACAGAAAAACCTAAAATTAGTCAGCTTTTAAAACGTGATGGTCGGATTGCAAAATTTGAGTTGGGGAAAATTGAGAATGCAATTTTCAAAGCCGCTCAGGCAGTCGGCGGTCATGATCGGGAATTGGCTAATCAGTTAGCGGTAAAAGTGGAAGAAGAATTAAATCGTCGTTTTCATGCGCGATCAATTCCTTCCGTAGAAGAAGTGCAAGATATTGTAGAGAAAATTTTGATAGAGGAAGGTCATGCGGCTACGGCCAAGGCTTACATTTTGTATCGGGAGCAACATAATCGTTTGCGTGATATGGAGAAGTTAATCAACTCCACGGAGCTGGTTGGAAAATATTTGGATGAGATGGATTGGAAAATCAAAGAAAACAGTAACATGAGTTTTTCGTTACAGGGTTTGAACAATTACATTTCTTCTGAGGTGACCGCTGATTATTGGATGAACGCCGTTTATCCACCGGAAGTGCGCAACGCTCACGTTAATGGTGATTTCCATTTGCATGATATGCAATTGTTAGCTTCCTATTGTTGCGGTTGGGATTTGCATGATTTGTTGATTAAAGGGTTTGGTGGTGTTCCCGGAAAAGTGGAAGCCAATCCGGCCAAACATTTTCGTTCCGCTTTGGGACAAGTGGTAAATTTCTTTTACACTTTGCAAGGTGAAGCGGCCGGCGCCCAAGCGTTTTCCAGTTTTGATACTTACTTGGCACCGTTTATTCGTTATGACAAATTATCTTACACGGAAGTAAAAGATGCTTTGCAGAATTTTGTCTTCAATATGAATATTCCGACGCGCGTCGGTTTTCAAACACCGTTCACCAATATTACTTTGGATTTGTATGTGCCGAATATGATGAAAAATGAAGCGGTAATTATCGGTGGTGTGCCGCAAAAAGAAACTTACGGTGACTTTCAAGAAGAAATGGATATTTTCAATGCCGCTTTGGTGGAAGTCTTGAGCTCCGGTGATGCCAAAGGACGTGTTTTCACTTTCCCGATTCCCACTTACAATATCACTAAAGATTTTGATTGGAATCGGCCGATCGTTGATAAAATTATGGAGATGACCGCCAAGTATGGTATTCCGTATTTTTCCAATTTCGTGAACAGCGATATGAATCCGGAAGACGCGCGCTCCATGTGTTGCCGTTTGCGTTTGGATAATCGTGAATTAAGAAAACGCGGCGGTGGTTTGTTCGGGGCCAATCCTTTGACCGGTTCCATCGGGGTGGTGACCATTAACTTGCCACGCTTGGGATACTTGGCCGAAGATTTGGAAGATTTCAAAAAACGTTTGTTGAATTTAATGGATTTGGCCAAACAAAGTTTGAACATCAAACGTAAGATGATTGAACGTTTGACTGAAATGGGTTTATACCCATATTCACGTCATTACTTGGCCGGCATCAAACAACGTTTCGGTGAATATTGGAAGAATCATTTTAACACCATCGGTTTGGTTGGTATGAACGAAGCTTTGGTGAATTTAATCGGACAACCGATCACCAGTGATGTCGGTTTGAAAACCGCCCAAGAAATTTTGATGTTTATGCGTGAGCAGATGTCACGTTATCAAGAGGAAGATGGAATTTTATTTAATTTGGAAGCGACACCGGCCGAAGGAACGGCTTATCGTTTGGCACGTTTGGATAAAGAAAAATTTGCCGATATTATTTGCGCCAATGAAGAAGCTTATCAAGCGGGTGGAGCGTCTCCTTATTATACCAATTCTTCACAGTTGCCGGTCGGTTATACCAATGATTTGTTTGACGCTTTG
>ERZ795059.2696-NODE-2696-length-18044-cov-19.213575_pt1 | contig 18044 bp, 15 predicted proteins | sample MGYA00375143_ERZ795059 | MGnify/ENA primary metagenome ERZ795059 (study PRJEB30188, sample SAMN05720168) | activated sludge metagenome | isolation source: Anaerobic digester | place: USA | collected 2015-01-07 ... | reverse complement strand
GCGTCAGCAACTCAGCCGCTCCTGCCTCTCCGGCAAATATCGCGCACGCCAATGCAACAGCCGCCACCGCAGCCAATCGCCCTCGGCTGACGGCACATTCTCTTCTTTCTATAATCATTTTCTTCTCCATTGATGTTTTGATGTCTTCTTTTAGTTTCTCTTGTCAATCTCCCCGGCATTGAAACTAATCGATACAATATCGATGACGCTTAAAAAGTTCCCAAATATTTTTTTGGTTGGTCGTTTCGACTATTATAACATGCGTCCTCACATTCGTAATCGCCAAGTTGTGATATAATTTTATTATGAGTCGACGCGAACCTGAAAACAAACCTCGCGGAGCGGAACGCGGCGCAGCTTTTTTAATCCTTCTTCTTATTTCAACTGCCATAATTGGCATTTTGGCAGCCATCGCCGCCAACCAAATCTCCCGCTCGCTTAAAGACAAGGAAATCGCCAGACTTCAAACCCTCAGCGTCAAATGCAACCGCGCCATCGAAATGGTCAAAGACGCTATGGATGTCGAATTCAGACTGCGCGGCTCCTATCCATACAAATTCGACGACGACTTCCTCGACCGTTTCCAAACGTTAGATCGATGGATTTATAACAAGGAACTTTGGGCTCCCGAAGTCGAAAGCGAACTCATCCTGAACACTTTTTTCGGCGAATCCTACGAGCTTACCGGATGGTGCAGAGACGGCTTTGTCTATTTTTTTGAATCTGACACCGGAGAAATATCGAGAGAATCTTATCGACGGAGCGATCTGGTTGGGACAAAGACCGAGAAATGACTCATAGACAGACTTTCACTTTGTCATTGACTGTTTAATGAAATTGAGTAAAATATAATTAACAATCAGTGGAGGTGGAAAATGAGAGAATGGCGACCGGCTCCCAAACCCAGACCCAAAGGCAAGTAACAATCGCCTTGTTTATCGATTTTTTCTGTTTCACCAGTTATCGTTTTTTTATTTTAAATTGATTTATTTACATTCTAGATATGGCTCAATATGTGTCTAATAGACTTCTTTGGTTTCTTTAAATCGACTTGTGTCGGGTTTAAAATCGATTGCGCAATCAACGGTTTTTATACATCTTTCTGTTAATCGCGCTTACGTCTGACAAATGATGAAACTTCGCGTCAAAATATGGCTTGAAGAAGACGGTCAACCTGTTTTCGGAGACGGCCGCCTGAAACTCCTCAAAGAGATTCAAAAAACAGGCTCCATCACCGCCGCCACCGAAAACCTCGGCGTTTCTTACCGGCACGCATGGGGCGAGATAAGAAAAATCGAACAACGCCTAGGCTTTAAACTTATCGACACACAAACCGGAGGCCGGGGCGGCGGCGGCGCTTCACTCACCCCCCGCGCTATCGACTTCCTTCAATCATATGAAAAAATCAGCAAATCCGTCTCTGCCGAAATCACGAAAAAATTCGGAATATTAAATCTCTAACTCCATAACAACACCTTTCTGCCCTAAAACCGCGCCGTGCGTTACCGTGTCCGTTTTATTATTTCCTTTTATACGGCGCGTTTTTCGCGGCCATTGCGCGTTGCGCCATGTCTTTTCGCTAGTCAATTACTTGCGTTCTCTTTTAACTGTTAAACAAATCGTGTTTTTTAGCGCTTTAATGCCGCCGTGTTTTAACTAATCACAAGACATGACAGCTTTTTCCTTTTTTCATCTCTTTGCCTCAAAAAAAGCTGCCTTTCAGTTTAAGCTCTCTCAAAATATAAAAAAGCGCTAGTTCTGTTCTGGTGTGATTTTACCCTGTCACAGATGATGATTATTTCTGTCCGACTCACATGTCCGTAAAGAGAACCTGTTTCAATCTCTCTCAGAAAACTTTCAGATACACGAGACGGAGCATATAAAACGAGGCGTGTTTTTGATTGTAGATATATTGAGAAAGCATTTATTAAAGAAGATATTTGAATTTTCGAGCGAAGCCGCCGATGAACGCCCGAAAGGATATGAAACATTAAAAAACAAGCGCTTCGTGTTACAAGCGGAATGTAAATAAACAAAACACAAAAAAGAAGGCCGCCGGCTTGTACTAAGTCGGCGGCAAGGGAGAAGGAGAAAAAGAGTTAAAAAAACGCGTCAAATCATATTAAATGCCACTCTCTCTGAGGAACGGCGGGATGTCAACGCTGTCAGAGCCGTACTGTGTGCTTTTGTGCGTTTCCCTGACGGTTTTTTCGCGTTTTTGCCGTTCCCATGCAGATTCATCCGTTGATACGACAGATCTGGCGGCTTCGCCGAACCCAGTCGCAACTACGGTGACCCTGATGACGCCTTCCACGCTTTCGTCTATGGCGGTTCCGAAAATTATGTTGGCATTCTCATCTGCGGCATTGCTTATTATCTCTGCAGCGGCGTTCGCCTCGTGCAGAGTCATATCCCTGCCGCCGGTGACGTTGACGAGCAGGCCCTGAGCGCCTTCTATCGTGTTCTCGAGCAACGGGCTGGTCATGGCGTTCTCGGCAGCCTCGACCGCTCTATGCTCGCCTTTGCCCATTCCAATGCCTATGAGAGCAGAACCGGCGCTGGACATTATCGTTCTGACATCCGCAAAGTCCACATTTATGTCTCCGGGAATCGTTATCAGGTCGGAGATCCCCTGCACGCCCTGTCTTAGAACGTCATCCGCTCTCTTAAAAGCATCTTTAATAGTCGTTTCCGGGCCGACCACCTGAAGAATCCTGTCGTTAGGGATTGTGATCAAGGCATCAACTTTGCTCTTGAGAACCGCCGCGCCTTCTTCGGCCACCATTCTTCTCTGTCTGCCTTCGAAAGAGAAGGGTTTGGTGATAACGCCGACGACGAGCGCGCCGAGGTCCTTGGCAATTTCAGCCACGATGGGAGCCGCGCCGGTCCCTGTTCCGCCGCCTGTTCCGACAGTCACAAAGACCATGTCTGATCCTTCAAGCTCCTTTTCGATCTCGTGACTGCTTTCCTTTGCGGCTAGCAAACCGATACCGGGATCAGAGCCTGCGCCGAGGCCGCCCGTTGTTTTCGGGCCTATTTGTATCTTGGTGCGCACTTTTGAGGCAACCAGCGCCTGCGCGTCTGTGTTCACGATGATGAAATCCACGCCCCGGAGGCCGTGCTCTATCATCCGGGACACAGCGTTGCTGCCTCCGCCGCCCACTCCGATTACTCGGATCCGGGCAAATCGATCGACTTCCGGATTGAAGGTTTCTGTCATTTTTTCCCCCTTAACTAATGCCTTCTATTTTTATTTTTCAGCTTCGAGCTTTCCGAAGCCTATTTTCCATATCAACTCTATTACACAAAACATCTATAAACTTGTACAAAAATCGGTTTCAATCCGATTTTGAACTCTTTATCCGCTCTCTGCGCGGACCTCTTTTTCACTCCCAAATCCCTTCTTTTCTGCCGTTTTCCATTCGTTTTGTCTAAATATATGTCTGTTTTAGCCACATCGTCTTTTTTGGCTCTTTTTAATTTTATACTTTTTGATGCTTTCTAATCCCTTGACATATCTTTTAGATTCTTTCTTTAGCGATGTCCTGTAACTTTTTGTCTTTTTTCTCTATCTCTTATGATTGTCGTTAAAGTTCTTTTTTGTTTCTTATTGCGGTTTATTATTAGTCAATATCTTCAGAGAGTGCGCCCGCTGCATTTTCAGCCGACAGATTGAATGAGAGCTGGTGAATTTTGTCGTGATACCCTCTCACATTATCGATGTCCTCTCTCAGCCAAACCCTCCAATTGCGGCCGTCCCGTTGTTTTACATCAGGGATTTTTCCCTGTCTGATCCACCGCAGGAGAGTGGACTTATCGATATTGAGCAAATCGGCGACTTGCTTGGTGTTGTATTTTTCCTGCATCAGTGTACCCACGATTGCCTATAGTTAATGAGATGATATACCTTTTGGCATATTGATGTCAATAGAGTCAGAATAATAATTGTGTATTGCAAATTTTATTATATTTATCATTATTATTGTGATTTATGAGTGTCTCTATCACCATCGGATTCGATTTCTTATTCTTCTTTTCGCATATATATAAAAGCGTGGGCGAGTATAGGCAATATTCTAAGCAATGAAATTAACACGCTGAGATCTCTCCTACAAATCGTTTGATGCAATTCATTTTTGACGTTATTGAGATTTACCATATAAACGTATGTTGTAAACCTAAATGAACTAGCCGATTTCGTTTAGAAAAATCATAAATATTTGTAGATTAAAAGTCTTTTGAAAGAGGAGCTAAGGAAATCTGTTTTTGAATAAATGTTTTCTGCGCAAACTCATCAAAATTTATTTGGGCGCGAAAGAGCCGTCATATATCTAGCGACGATGTTCCCTTTTGCCTCGGTCTTGACTTGCGGGTATTATCGCATAAAATGTAAATGTTGTGCTCTGGCAATAACCGTCGTATTTCGAAGGGTCGGGAGGCTTAAAATGTTTCTTGAAGAAGTTCTCGGAAGCAAAACAAAGGTAAGAATTCTTTATACATTATTTAAGAAAGAAAAAGACAGTTATTTTGAGAAAGAGTTGGCCGAGATGTGCGGCTCGTCGGTGTCCGAAGTGAACCGGCAGATAAGCTCTCTCGTGGAGTTCGGGCTAGTTCATTTCTACAAAGAGGGCCGATTGAAGATGTACAAACTGAATCCGGCGCATTTTTTATACAAGCCGTTGAAGGAATTGTTCACGGCCACAGGGTGAGAGAGAAAAGAGCCGCGCGGGCGGCGTCCGTCCACCCTTTGGACGCGCGGCGCATGTGCATGACGCGGACATCCCGGTTTGTTTTTTCAAGTATGACATGTTTTCTATCCATCATTTTCAAATCTTAAGTCATAAAGTCCTATTTCTATTGTTTGAACCCGGATTCGGGATAAATTGTTGAACGTTTCCCAAGTCGGCCTGAGTTGAGCAAGATGATGCTGGGAACAAAAGTCTTCGCGCGTTTGTTTGGCGATAAGGCGTCGCGTATGGCGATATCTTTCGATTAACATGGAGGTTCGGCATGAAAAAGACGGTAATCGGATTATTGTGTTTTCTTATCGGGGCGGTCTTAGTATCGTTTGCGGCGGGGTCTGCCGCCGCGCCTGAGCCGTCGCCGTTTGCGCCGGAGGATGTCAGGCTGTTCAGAGACAAATGCGGATCGTGCCACGGGTGGAAAAAAGCTGTTGATTATTTTCCGGGCAAGACCGCTGAAAAGCGGTCGGCCGTGATCGAGAGGATGAGGGCGAAAAAGCCCGGATTCATAACGGACGCGGAGTCGGCGCGGATAAAGAAATTGTTATCCGGAGATAACCTCAAGGCGGTCGGCGCGGCGGTGGAAACGCTTGATAGGAAGACAGGAGCCGAGCCTTCGCCAAGCAAATCATCAACAGCAAAACAGAAGACCTCAAAGGGAAAAGCGAAAGATTCGGCGGACAAGAAGGCGACTGAGGCGGCCGCGTTTGCGCCGGAGGATATCAGGCTGTTCAGGGATAAATGCGGGTCGTGCCACGGGTGGAAAAAAGCGGTTGAATATTTTCCGGGCAAGACTGCTGAAAAGCGGTCGGCTGTGATCGAGAGGATGAGGGCGAAAAAGCCCGGATTCATAACGGACGCGGAGTCGGCGCGGATAAAGAAATTGTTGTCCGGAGATAACCTGAAGGCTGTCGGCGGCGCGGTGGAAGAGATGGAAAAAAAGGAGTCTGAAAAGAAAAGCGAAGGGGAACGGGAGGACGCCGGGGCGGCAGCGGCGGCAGGTTTCACGGGGGGCGGAGGCGCGCCCAAAGCGATGAAGGTTTCGCACGGGGCGGCGATGTTCGTTTCTTTTCTCTTGTTGGGTATTTATGTGGTTGCGACCGGGGTTAAGCGCAGATACAAAACTGCGGCGGCCTCTATTAAGTTTGATTGGAAAAAGCATGTGTTCAGAGGGAAGCTGTATGTTGTGATAACGCTTGCCGGATTTGGCGGAGGGCTGCTTATCTACGCGCTGGACGGGTTCGGCGCTCCCGGCCCGCATTTTATCGCGGGCGCGGCGGTGGCGTCTTTGTACCTTATCGGGGGAATCGCGGGGCTTCGCCTTGCGCGTGGAAAAGCGCCTGCGGGCATGAAACATCTTCATTTTGCGGCAACTATTTCAGCAACCATAATTTATCTTTTCAGCATCGCGTCCGGCGTGTCTTTGGCGATCAAATCGTAGGAAGAAAAGAAGGATAAGGAAAGAGCAAACAAGGAAAACAAAGAATGGCTGCCGCCTGCGGCGGTTGGGGGAAACCCTTTGAAAAGGGTTGTCCCCCAAACCCCTTTCCAAAACTTTTTATTTTTGTTTGTAAATAGCTGATACGCAATATGTGTCATTTGCCGCGACCGAACGCGCATCTGCGCTGGAAAAACCGTTTTTATTTCCTAAAAACGCTAATGTGGGGGTTGAAGACTATGGTTTCGGAGTCGGTGACGATGGCGTCGATTTTTCTGTCGTGTTCGCCGGTCGGGACGGAGTCGAGAAGCTGAAAAGAGAAAGCGAGAGCGACGAGGGGGACGCCGGGGCGGAGGCGGGAGACGAATCTGTCGTAGAAGCCGCCGCCGTAGCCGAGGCGGTTGCCGGAGCGGTCGAACGCGAGTCCGGGCATGGCCACAAAGTCGAGTTCCAGAGGGGAAACAGGGCGCATGAATTCAGGTTTAGGCTCAGGGACGCCATATGCGCCTTCCGCAAGTTCGGCGTCGAAATCTTTCAGTTCCGATGGAACAAGCTCGCGCTCTTTGATTTTCGTGACTGGAACGGCGACGCGTTTGCCGGAGGAGAGGGATTTTTTTATCATGCCTTCGGTGAGGACTTCGCTGCGGAACGAAACGAAGAACAAAGGGAACGAGCAAGAGGCGAAAGGGTGGAAGTCGAACAGGCGGCGTTCGACAGAGGAGCTTAGGGCGGCAAGCCGGCTATGAGAGAGGGCGTCGCGCGCGGCGGATACCTGTTCGCGGACTTGTTTTTTTGTCATCATCGAGAAGACCTCCGGAGAGCGGGTTGATATCTCGCGAATAATGAAAGCGCGTGGCAAAACGCGGTCAGTCCGCGAGTCCGTCGCGCCCTTCCATTTCTTGGTCGGCGGCGAGTTTCACAGTGATAATATAATTCATAATCTCGCGAATCGCGTGGGAGGGGCGGAAATTTTCGTGCATGAGGCGGACGCGGTCGGGGAGATAAACGACTTCAATCGACATATCCGAAGGGTAAGGGGCCTCGCGGAATTTTTTGAACGAGGGGGCGTCGCTGAAAGTGATGTCGGTGAGGCCGCCGGAGGCGTATGTCTTCACGCGGTCCACGCCGATATCCGGGGCGATGAGACGGATTTTGGATTGGGCGAAGAAGTTTGCGAGAGGGGCCGGGGCAGGGCCGCAGCTTTCGATAATTTCTTCGAGGACCTCATCGAGCGCGTCCGTCGAGGAGCATGAAGAAATCTTTTTGTAGAAGGCCGCGCGTTGGGCGGGGTCTTCGACGTAGTCTTCGGGGATGAACGAATCGGCGGCGAGTTCGACTTCGACGGGAGAGGGACGAAGAGAGGGAAGGCCCTTAAACTTATCGACGCTTTCCGCGAGCATCTGGCAGTATAGGTTGAAGCCGACCTCGGTGATGAAGCCGTGTTGTTCGCCGCCGAGGAGGCTGCCTGCGCCGCGAAGTTCGAGGTCTTTCATGGCTAGCCTAAAACCGGAGCCGAGTTCGGCGAACTCGCGGATGGCGTCAAGGCGGGCGCGGGCTTTGCCGCTTAGCGACTCGGCGGGCGAGTGGAAAAAGTAAGCGTAGGCCTGTTTATACGACCTGCCGACGCGCCCCCGCAACTGGTACAACTGCGACAGGCCGAAGTTTTCGGCGGCGTTGACGACGAGCGTGTTGACGTTGGGTATGTCGAGTCCGTTTTCTATGATAGTGGTGCTGACGAGGATGTCGTATTCATTGTTGTAGAAGCTTATCATTGTTGATTTGATTTGTTTTTCGGGCATTTTGCCGTGGCATACGACAGTCCGCGCGTCGGGGAACATCTCGTCGAGGAGGGCCTTGACGGAGGAGATGGTCTCGATGTTGTTGTGGACGAAATATACTTGGCCGCGGCGCGCCAGTTCGCGCCCGACGGCGACGTAAAGGGAGTCGCGGTTCCATTCCTCGACGAAAGTGAGGGCGGCCTTGCGGTCTTCGGGGGGCGTCTCGATGACGCTCATGTCGCGCAGGCCGATCATTGACATATTTAGGGTGCGGGGGATGGGGGTGGCGGTGAGGGTGAGCGCGTCAACGTTGCTTTTCAGCATTTTGAGGGCTTCTTTGTGTTTGACGCCGAAGCGCTGTTCCTCGTCGATTATCAGAAGCCCGGCGTCCTTGAAGAGAACGTCTTTGGAAAGCAGCCTGTGAGTGCCGATGACGATGTCGATTTCCCCGGCGGCGAGCCGCTTGAGGATGTCTTTCTGCTCTTTTGCGGACCTGAATCTTGAGATGACCTCGACTGAGACTGGGAAACGCGAGAGGCGCTCGCGGAAAGTTTCGGCGTGCTGGTGCGCGAGGATGGTGGTGGGGGCGAGGATGGCGACCTGTTTTTTATCGAGAGCGGCCTTGAACGCGGCGCGGACGGCTACCTCGGTTTTGCCGTACCCGACGTCGCCGTACACCAGCCTGTCCATAGGGGCGGAGCGTTCCATATCCTTGAAAGTCTCCTCGATGGCGCGCTGCTGGTCGGCTGTTTCCTCGAATGGGAACGAAGCCGCCAGTTCGCGTATGAAGATATTGTCGCCTGAGAATGCGTGGCCGGGAGCATTCTCGCGTTCGGAGTACAGGCGAAAAAGCTGTGCGGCGAGTTCCTCGACTTTCTTGCGCACCCTGCGCTTGACGGCCTCCCAGCGCCCGGAGTGAAGCGGGTAGACGCGGGGTAGAGCAGCCTCGCCGCCTACGTATTTTTCGATGCGGCCTATCTGTTCGACGGGGACGAACAATTCGTCGCCGCGCGCGTATTTGATTCTGAAAAAATCCTTGCCGTGGCCGTCGCCGAGCTGGCGGCGGCAGATGCCTGCGTACAGGCCGATGCCGTGATCGACGTGCACGACGTAGTCGCCCTCCTTGATGTCCTCCGGGGCGAGGATGGGGGCGCGGTCTTTGGGGCGGGAGGGTCTTGCGGCGCGTTTTTTAGCTGCGGGCGCGCGCCTGAACATCTCGGCGTCGGTGAAGGCTGACATCTCGCCCGCGATGGAGAACCCGCCTCTGAGGTCGCCGCTCATCACGTTGGCGGACGTTATCCCTTCGTCTTCGAGGTATCGTTCGAGCCTGTCCCTGTATTTTGAGATGACGAAGACGTCCGCGCGGCCGGATTCCTCGCGGATGCGAGCGGCGATATCGGAGAGGCTGATTGGCAACGGAGGCAGCGGGCTAAGAGGAAGCCGCAATCCTGCGGCGGGCGCGCCGGGGGGGTCGAGAGAGACTGACGGAAGCGATATGGTTCCTCCGTCCGCTTCGTAGAACCCGGCGGCCATTTCCTCTGTGTCCGTAAATTCGTTGCGTTGCAGCCACACGGAAGCGACCTCGCGGCGGCGGCGGGTTTCATCAGCGGCGCGGCGGGCGTCCACCCGCATGAGGATAGAGAAGGCGTCCGGGCGCGCCGGCCCGCGTAGGCATCCGAAAGTTTCGGGATAGAGGATGGAGGCGTCGAAGAACGCGCGGCGCTCGGCGAGCGCGCGGTGGTCGCGGCGGAGGGAGTCGAAAGAGGCGTCCTCGCCGGCAGGCTCCATCTCGTGGCACGGGCAGGCGGTCGCTTCGCGGAGCCGTTCGCCGGAGCGAAGCGTCTCCATGTTGAGGGAGCGGATTTCCTCGATGGCGTTGCCGGACATTTCGAGTCTGACTGGGGAGTCGCCCTGAGCCGGGGCGATGTCAATGACGCCGCCGCGGACGCAGAACTCGCCCTCTCGCTCGACGGAGCGGCGGCGCTGATAGCCGGCGGCGACGAGCGCGCCGACAAGTTCCTCCATCGGCCACGAGTCGCCTTCCCGCAACACGGCGGTCAGTTCGGCGAACCGGGCGGCGGGCATGGTTTTCCGCCGCAGCGCGTCTTCCGTGGAAACGAGCCATAGGCGCGGCCCGTTCAGGCGAGGGGCGTAGATAGCGCGCAATGCCCTGACGCGGGCCGCGCGGCGGCGGCGCAGAGAGTCCGGCGCGGTGTCTATCTCGCACACATCGTAGTCCGGAAACGCGACGATGTCCCAGCGGCCCTCAAGGCCGGACTGTTCGAGCAGGCCGGAGATGTCCCGCTCGAACAGGGCCACCGAGTCCTCGTCCGGCAGCGTCGTTGCGATATCGCCGCCGCAGTCGTCCGCGAGCGCGGCGCAGAACAGCAGAAGCGCGACGCCGTCTAGCGGAGAAACGGAGACCCCCGCGCCTCTCGACGCCTCGGTCAGAGCGCGAGACACGCTATCGTTTTCTCTGAATCTGTCCAGCAGGCTCACGGCGGAAACAGCCCTCAATCGAATTCAAGCTCTCCGCCCCTGCGCGCTCTCGCGACGGGGAGTCCGAGCAATTTTTTCATTTCTTTAGCGTTCTTCGGCGCGTTGCCGAAGTGGCAGTTATTGAAGAACATCAGCACGCTTTCACAGCGCGCCGAAAGCGACTCGATCTTAGGGACCCATTCGAGCAGTTCGCGCTCAGAATAGTCGTATAGATACCTGTCCGAGCCGGGGCGCGGAGTCCACCAGTCGGCGGAGTTGCGGCCGTGGAATCGGACGTAGGCAGCGGGAGCGGTGGCCTCGGCGACCGGGGGCATCAGCCCCTTTAGTTGCGGTTCGTCAACGCTGCACCACCCCGCCCGCATCTCTCTCAACTCCTCAAACGTCTCCGGCCCCAGCCATGAATCATGCCTGAACTCGGCGAAAAAGGGAAATCTTTCCAGCCTGCTTCTTGCGAGGCGGAGGTATGAAAGGTTGTCGTCCGAGCGGCGGAACTCGTAAGGGAACTGCGCCAGCAGGCCGAGAAGCCTGCCGCTTTCCTCAAGAGGGCGCAGGGCTTCGGCGAAGTCGGCAAACGGAAACGCCGAGCCGTCGCGGCCGTGCGTCATCGACGCATGGAGTTTGACGACGAAGCCGAAATCCGGGTCGGTGGCGCGAACCATCCCGGCGAACATCCGCGCCGTCGGCATCCTGTAATACGAGGAATTGATTTCCACCGCGTCGAAGAAGCCGGAGTAATACTCGAGCATCCGGGACGCGGAGATGGATTCCGGGTAGAAAGGGCCGCGCCAGTCCTTGAAACTGAAGCCGGAAGCGCCGACGCGGACGTTGTCAAAAGCCGCCACTGTTTTTGCCTTTCAGCTCCACGAAAACGACGCCGCCCGCCTGACCGCGCGAGAGGGAGCCGTCCGGGTTCTTTTTTACGCGGAACATGTCGCCGCGCGACTGCGGATAAAGCAGGACGCCGCCGGGTTTCAACTGTTCGAGCAGGGGCGATTCGTCGAAGCCGAACCCCGCGCCCGCCGCGAAGTATATCCTGTCGAAAGGCGCGCGGGCCGCAAGCCCGGCCGATCCGTCTCCTGTAATCACCTCGATGTCCGCGCCGAAGCTGAACGCGGCGAGGTTCGCGCGCGCGGTCTCCGCCAGTTCGGGAAGAAACTCAACAGCGAAAAGAGAGCCGCCGGGGGAAATGAGGGAGGCCGTCACGGCGGCGCTATATCCGCAACCCGCGCCGACTTCGAGGACCCGCATGCCCGGAGCCAGTTCGAGCATCGTCGCCATCGCAGCCACCATGCTCGGCTGCGAGCATGTCTGCCCCGCCCCGATCGGGACGGGCGCGTCCGCGTACGCGTCTCGCTCTCCGGGCGGCGCGAACTTTCCACGGTCTATCCGGCGCATAGCGTCGATGACTGCGGCGTCGAAACTCGGGATGCCGAGATACAACCTCCTCGACGCCACGGCGTCGCACAGCGAATCGTTGTCCGGATAAACCATTCCCATACTAGCCCCCGCTCTCCGACGCTTTAAGTATAAGCCGATGCGGAATTGTTTTTAAGAGGCGGCGGCGGAGAGCGCGGCGAGGGGTGTCACTCGCCGTCGACGAAGGCTGCGGGCATGTGAACGGCGGTCAGCCTGCCCCGCTCGTCCGGGCTGACGGCGACCACATCGAAGCGGCCTCGAAGCCCGGTCAGCCTCTTGTGTTTCATGTAGGCGTTGGCGAGCTTGACGATTTTCTTCTGTTTCGCGGGAGTCACCGCTAGTTGAGGAGGCCCGTATAGGCCGCTCGCGCGGGTTTTCACCTCCACAAACGCGATGAGGTCTCCTTTTCTGGCGACGATGTCCAACTCGCCGATGCCGCACGACCAGTTCGTGTCGAGGATGATGAAGCCCTGTTTTTTGAGAGCGCGGACGGCAAGTTTTTCGCCCTTAGCGCCGAGAGGTTTTCGCGGGTCGCGGTCGCGGTCTTGAGGCTCCGTCATCGCTCAAGGGCCTCCTTCACGGGAGCGAAGGAGCGGCGGTGGATGGGACACGGCCCAAGCCTGCGCAACGCCTCCATGTGTTCGGAGGTTCCGTACCCCTTATTGCGGGCGAACCCGTAGCCGGGATAAATCTCGTCGTACTCGACCATCATGCGGTCGCGGGTCACTTTCGCCAGAATCGACGCCGCCGCCACCGAGCAGCAGAGCGAGTCGCCGCCGACCAGCGCGTGTTGCGCAATGTCAATATCTATCCTCGCGTTCCCGTCGATGTACGCGAAATCAGCGGCCGGAGAAAGGCCTTCGACGGCTAGCTTCATGGCGTAGAGCGCGGCGCGGTAGATGTTAATCCTGTCTATTTCAGGAGCGCCGATTGTGATTATCGAGCGCGCGGCCGAGCTTTCGATTATCGTTTCATATATCCGTTCGCGGCGTTTCGGGGCGATTTTTTTCGAGTCGCGAATCCCGGCGCCGACGCAACCGTCCGAGATGACGACGGCGGCGGCCACGACAGGCCCCGCGAGCGGGCCGCGCCCGGCCTCGTCCGCTCCCGCAACCCGGCTGAATCCGCAAGATATCGCCGCTATCTCGAACGACTGCGAAAGTCCTCTGTTCTTTTTCGCCATAACGGGAACATGATATCACAAACGGAGCCGCGCATGGGGGGCGGGCTGTTTTTTTCGCTAGCGCGCTGTCCGCCGGATGTCCTGATGCCGGGTTATTGTATATTGAATTCTGATTTGACGGCGTCGATTATTTCGTCCGTGAAAGACTCGGCGGAGGCGGCGTCCCATGTCTCCACCATGACCCTGATGAGCGGTTCCGTGCCAGACGGCCGCACGACCACCCTTCCGCTGTCGGCTAGGCGTTTTTCCACTTCCGCCACTTTGTCTTGTATGTTTTTGCTCTGGTAGAAGGCGTCCCGGTCGGGGACCCTGACATTTTTCAGGAATTGGGCCGAGCGTTTCATCGCGGTCTGCTCAGAGAACGGTTGTTTCGAAGCGCAGGCGCAGCGCAGGACTTGGGCGGCGGACAGCAGGCCGTCTCCCGTCGTGGCGTGGTCGAGGAAGATAATGTGACCCGACTGCTCGCCGCCGATGTTGTAGCCACCCTTGAGCATTTCGCGCAGCACGAACTTGTCGCCCACCGGAGTCCTCAGCATGCGCGCGCCGATATCTTTGAGGGCGGCTTCGAAGCCCATGTTCGACATGACGGTGGCGACCACGGTGTCGCCCGAGAGTTTTCCCTCGGCCTTCATGCGGCGCGCGCACAGCAGCATCAACTGGTCTCCGTCCACCACCGCGCCGGTCTCGTCAACGAACAGGACGCGGTCGGCGTCGCCGTCGAAAGCGAAACCGAGCGCGGCTCCGGTCTCGCGCACTTTTGCGGCGATTATCTCGGGCTTGGTCGAGCCGCAGTCCACGTTTATCTTCAGCCCGTCTTCGTCCGAGTTTATGAACACGACTTCCTCGGCGGAGTCCTTGAACACCCGCTTGGCGTATCTTGAGGCGGCCCCGCACGCGCAGTCCACCACAATCGTCCCTTCCAAGAACACTCCGCGAAGAAGCCTTCGCAGGTAGTCCACGTAAGTTCCGGCGGTCTTGCTTTTGTCGACGAACCTGCCGACAGCCGCGCCGGGAGCCGGCTTGATGCCGCCGCCGTTGGCCTGTATCAGCGCCTCGATCGCCTCTTCGTCCGCGTCTTCCAGCTTGTAGCCGTCCGCCGAGAATATCTTAATTCCATTGTCCTCCACCGGATTGTGAGAGGCCGATATCATAATGCCGCAGTCGCAGTTGAGCGCGCGGGTCATGTGCGCGAGCGCGGGCGTGGGCGTGATGCCGATCCGCCACGCGTCCACCCCGACGGACGTTATCCCGGCAACAAGCGCCGTCTCTATCATGTCTCCGGACACCCGAGTGTCTTTGCCGACCAGCGCCCTGCGCGCCGAGCCTTTTTTCGACACCGACATGTAGTGCGCGACGCATCGCCCGACTGTGAGCGCCACGTCGGCGGTCAGCTCCAGATTCGCCACTCCGCGAATTCCGTCCGTTCCGAATTTTATCTTTTTTCCGCCTGTTCCGTTCGAGGTCATTGTCGCTGTTTCCCCTGTTGTGATATCTGGACTCTTATTTTCTGGTCGAGCGTTTTTATCGATGCCGTCTCCGCGAGTTTTGAGAGCGCGGCGTGCGGCTCGGTCTCATGTTCTCCGGCTCCCAGCCCCGCAAGGTCCACGAACGCCGAGATGTCCGACGCCCGAATCTGGTTGACATCCCTCGCCGGGCCTGTCACCAGCACGTCCACCCCGCCCGGCAAAAGCGTCGCAGAACAGCCCCTGCACAGATTTATTTGCGACAGCGTGACGGTGAACTCGCGCGACACCGTCTTGTCCGCCGAGCACGTCAGCGTTATCTGCGAGAAGCCTGCCGACACTCCGTCGGGAAGCAAAATGTCTATCGGATACACGCCGCCGGATTCGCATTTTCCAAGATCGAACTCGGAGGTCGTCACGAATTTCACCGCCGCCAGCGCGGTCTCCTCTCCCGTAAGCTCTATAGACGACGGGAAGAACTCCGCCGCAGGGAAATCTCTGAGGATGTCGCCCCCGACGAACGCTGGCTTAATCGGGACGCTGTTGGTGCGGACGCTTTCGACCGGAACGCGGATGTTCGCGCGCGCGGGCGACACCGTCACTCCGCCGACGACCGCGCCGGATTCGTTCACCGCCCTCAGCGCGGCCTCCGCCGTAAACGTTTCCCGCCTGTCATCCAGAGACACCGGCGCGATAACGCGGGCGACGTCCCCGACATCTTCCCTCTCGCCGTAGATGGTGGCGCGATCGGGCCGGACCGCGATGTCGCCGCCGAGCCTGTACCCTTCGGGAAGCTCTCCTATGAACTGAATAGAGACCACGGTTTCCGCCGAGTGCGTCCTCTCCAGCTCGACCGTTACCGACGGCAGGCGTCCGTGCGGGCGCGCAGCGGTTCCGGTGTCGATTCTTAATGTCACGTCATACGTTCCTTCGTCCAGCCCTTCGAGGTTCGCCGTCGCTTCTATGTTTTTAGATGTAAGTTTTTCAAGCAGCCGGGAGTCCGCCCGCAGCTTTACGCTCGCAGTTTCCGGAGCCTCGACAATCCGCAGTCCGGGCGACAGGTTCTCATAGACAACGGTCGGGGTGAAAGAGGCGGTCGCCATCGGCCTCTGCCCCGCGTATATGAACCACCACACCCCGAACCCGGTAAGCAACGCTACTATCTTCGTCTTATAGTTGTTAAGCAGCAACGCTTTCAGGCTCATGTCCGCGTCTTCGCTTTCTCCGCGCGCCGGGAGGAGAATCCCGTGCCCTGCGTTATGCATATCGAATACAGAAGCTCGCGAAGCGCGTCCGGCTTGATGTCCCTTATCAGCTTTCCGCTGTGCGCGAGCGATATGAATCCCGTTTCCTCCGAAACCACCAGCGATACCGCATCGGACACTTCGGACACGCCGAGCGCGGCCCTGTGTCTTGAGCCGACCTCCTGCGGAAGCTGCGGGTTTTCCGACAGCGGCAGGAAACACCCGGCGGCCATCACCCTGTTTCCCCTAACCAACGTCGCCCCGTCGTGCAGAAACGTGTGCGGGAAGAATATCGTCTTCAGCAGTTCGGGCGACAGCCGGGCATCAAGCTCGGTTCCGCTCCTCGTGTATTCGTCCAGAGGCGTTTCCTGCTCCAGCACTATCAGAGCGCCCATCTTCACTATCGCCAGATCCTCGGTCGTCACCACCAGAGAGTGTATCAGTTTGATGATGTCCTCTTTCTCCAGCCCGCCCAGCCTGCGCTGCCAGAACCCGCGCCGCCCCATGTGTTCGAGCGCCCGCCTCAACTCCGGCTGAAACACTATCAGCAGCGCGATAAGTATCACCGCGCTCAGTCCCTGAAGAATGAAAAATATGGTGTCCAGCTTCAGTATGCCCGCGAGCGCCGCGAACAGCAGCAGCACTCCCAGCCCGCGCAGGATCGCCACCGCCCTCGTCCTCTGCAGAAACGATATGATGTAATACACGGCCACGCTGATGATGACTATCTCAAGCGCCGCTTTCGCCATCTCCAGCGGCGTCATCCCAGTCGGGAAGTTGAGAAGCTGCGTGAAATCGCTCATTTTTCGCCGTTCTTGTTCCTATGATATTTTTTCAATTGGCCTCTCACCGAAGCCGGAGACGCCGCTCCGGGAGCCTTGCGCCGCCCCATCGCCGCCCGCGCGTCCAGCGCCTTCCGAACATCGCTTCCGAACATCGGCGAGAACGCCGCGAACTCCTCGTCCGTCAAGTCCCCGAACTCCTTGCCAGCGTCGATGCAATGCCTCACCAGCCTGCCCACCACCGAGTGCGCTTCCCGGAACGGCATACCTCGCAGCGCCAGATAGTCCGTCAGGTCCACCGCATTGAGAAAACCCGTCTGAGCGGCCTTCTCCATAGCAGCCGTGTTGAACTTGGCGCCGGAGACCAGCTTTGCGTACAGCCGTAGACACGCCGCGGTCGTCCGCGCCGCGTCAAACGCCGGCTCCTTGTCCTCCTGCATGTCCCTGTTATACGCAAGCGGCAACCCCTTCATCGTCATCAACAGAGACATCAACGCCCCGGTCACGCGTCCGCTCTTTCCTCGTATCAGTTCCGCCACGTCCGGGTTCTTCTTCTGCGGCATTATGCTGCTCCCGGTGCAAAGCGCGTCCGGCAAATCCACAAAACCGAATTCGGATGTCATCCATATTATCAATTCCTCGCACGCGCGGCTCAGATGTATCATGCACACCGCGCACGCGGATAGAAACTCGAGCAGAAAATCCCGGTCTGACACCGCGTCCATGCTGTTTGGAGCCGTCGCCGAAAAACCCAGCGCAGCCGCCGTCAGCGCCGGGTTCACCGGCAACGCCGAACCCGCCAGCGCCCCCGCCCCCAGCGGCAGCGCGTCCATCCTCGCAGCGCAGTCCGCGAACCTGCCCGCGTCCCTTTCCAGCATGTGATAGTACGCCATCAGATGATGCCCCAGAGGAACCGCCTGCGCCCTCTGCAAGTGCGTGTATCCGGGCATCACGTCGTCCGCGTGCTCCGCCGCCCGCGCCGCAAGCGCCTCCTGCGCCCCTCTGACGGCCCGCGTTATCTCCTCCACAGCCGCGCGAATATACAGCTTCATATCCGTCGCCACTTGGTCGTTACGCGAACGCGCCGTGTGCAGTTTCCCCGCCGCCGGCCCTATCAACTCCGCCAGCCGCGTCTCCACATTCATGTGCACATCCTCAAGCTCGCTCTTGAACTCGAACTGTCCGGACTTGATTTCCGAGCCAATCGCCTTCAGCCCGGACACGATTTCCTTCAGGTCTTTCTTCGATATCAGGCCGCAGTTCTGCAGCATCGCCGCGTGCGCCAGCGATTGCTCAATGTCAAATTTCGCAAGCTCCCGGTCGAAATGAACCGACGCCGTGAACGCCTCCACTTCAGGGTCCGCCCCGCCTTTGAACCTGCCGCCCCATGGTTTTTCATTGAGTTTCTTCTTCGCCATAATCAGATTATCTCCGGGCCGCGCCTCTTTCTTGAACAATAACCAGAGCCGCCGCCCCGCGATTCGCGCGCGCTCGCGCCT
>ERZ795059.2694-NODE-2694-length-18049-cov-9.153496_pt1 | contig 18049 bp, 12 predicted proteins | sample MGYA00375143_ERZ795059 | MGnify/ENA primary metagenome ERZ795059 (study PRJEB30188, sample SAMN05720168) | activated sludge metagenome | isolation source: Anaerobic digester | place: USA | collected 2015-01-07 ... | reverse complement strand
ATTTTTCTGTTGTCCTGATTCAGTTTATCCCAATCGTTATCCTGCAAAAATTTATATTCGTATGTCCCGGGTTTCAATTGTATTCTCGTTCTCCATTTGCCGTCGGCGGCTTTCTGAAGAAAATTAGCGTTCATATTCCAGTCGTTGAAACTTCCTGCCACGGATACTTTTCCAGCAGTCGGCGCGTCGATTTCAAACAGCGTTCCGGATTCTAATTCCGCAGTCTTTATTTTTACAGTCGGCTCTAAAGACGAAACAGGCAATATCGCAGGAGTAACATTAACTTTTCTATTTGCTCCTTCTTCCCATTTCCCGTCTATGATATATTTATATTCATAAGTTCCCTGTTTTACATTTGATAATGAATAACGCCATTTGCCGTCTTCTCCTTTCACCATTTTATTGTTGTTTAAATCCAAATTCCCTTTAGCCGAACCAGCCCAATCATTCCAGTCGCCCGCTACTACTATGCTCTTAGCCGCCGGATTTAAAAATTCGAGTTCGGATTCGCAATAAATCTCAAATCCAAATGCAAAAATAAAAACAATTAAAATCATCGCAATCTTTTTCATAAATAATCCGCCTTTATAAAAATTAATTTTTTAAATTTAATAATTCCGTTTTAGATAATCCGGTTGAAACCATAATTGTTTTAATATTTATTCCGCTTTTAAGCATATTTAACGCAGTTATTGTTATTCCTTCTTTTATTCCTTCTTTTATTCCTTCTTTTATGCCTTCTTCTCTTCCCTCAAGTTTTGCTTCGAATTTTGCCGAATTCAACCTTGAAATCTCATCGCGCCGAGCTTTTTCGCGGCTATTCACCATTTCTCTGACTCTTCTATTTGACAAAGCCGATTTCATCGCCTGCGCAGCCATTAGAATCGCCTCCTCCGATTTTAATTCTTTTTCCAAACTATTAACGCTGTCCGGATAAAATTCTCCGAATTTTAGTATATGCAACCATTTTTCAAAAGTTGTCCGTAATTGTTTGGGTTTTTCTTTATTAAATTTCAATAATTCAATAAAATGTAATTCTTTAATATCAGTTAATTGTTTTCCGGAATTGATATTGGTATATCTATAAATATTATGCAATAGTTTTTCTTCTGGAAATAAAACATAATTTAAAATCGATATAGAAATCGTTTTATTTAATTTTTCATAAGATTCTGATTTTCCTAATTGTTCAACAAATAATTTGTCATGATAATATATTACTCTTGGTATAAAATACCTGTCTTGTTGAATTTGCAATTCAATATTATATTGTCTACCTTGATTGTCTTTGGCTTTTATATCTAAAATCGAAAACTTATCATCCAAATATTCTTTCAAATTCAACGGATTAAGCAACTTAATATCCGTTATTTTATTATGATAATCATAACCTAACAGCGCATTTAGTAATGATAACAATATATATTTATTTTTAGGATGCCCAAATACATATTTGAATATTACATCATTTTTCAAACCCAATGAATTATATGACATAATGAAATCTTTTCGTTAAAAACTTTCGCTATAAAAAATTAAACAAATATTTCCCGATTTATTCGTTCATCAATGAAAAAACTTCTTTATTCAATTTTTCCGCGACCTTATCAAGCGCTTCTTTTGCGATTTTTTTCCGTTTAAAGCCTGTTCCATTTCAATGTTTGCTACGTCGTACAATTTTTCGGAAAGCGGAACTTTAGGCGAAGGTTTAGAATAAAAAACCTGCTCGACAAAAGCTCGTTCTCTATCGGATAATTTCGGATTATTTTTATAAATCTCAAACGCTTCAATATTAATTGGTATCTGATTCAATTCCGTTCCCCATCTGAGCTGAACTTCTTTTGACGTAAAATAATTTATAAACTCATATGCGGCTTTATAATATTTTTTTCCGCGTCTTTCGCAGGATTTGAATATAACCAGATTATTGCCGCCGAGGTTTGTCGCGGTAGTGATCTTTTTATTATATTCTTCATCAGTAGAATTTGCCTGTATCATTCCAAGAGCAACCGCCTCTTTTTTAGAAACCTTCGGAATCATTGAAACGCCGAAATCTTTGACTGTTTTTTCGAATGTCTTCAAATACCACGCGCCCATTATTATCATTGCAAAATTATTATTGATGAATCCCTGATCCGGACCGATTCCTCCTTTCCAAGAGCCCGCTTCAATTGCAGTTGATTTGCCTTCAATGTCATATTTTTTAGAGCATAAATCGATTTTCTTTTGAAGCGCCGCAATTCCGAGCTCTGAATTTATCGAGCAATAAAATTTTTTATTCTCGTCTATCCCGACAAATTCAGCTCCGTATAAATTAAAAAAAGGAAATGCGAACCATAGGTTATTGTCAAAAGCAAACGCATATTGTTGTTTTGAGGGAATAGTGAGAATTTTTCCATATTCAACGGCTTCGTCCCAGTCAATCGGCGCCCGATTCGGATCAAGTCCGGCTTTTTTCAATTCGTCGGCTTTTTCTTTGAACATAGTTTTATTCCATATCAACGCTACGCAGGTCGCCTGTTCCGGCAATCCGAATAAATGGTCGTTCCATTCACCGTTTGCTTCTTTAACTTTTATAACATTGGTTTCAAAAGGACCGGGCAAATATTGTTTTTTCTTTTCTTCAATTGATTTTGCTTCAAAACACGATAAAGTATCAAGCTGGGTCAAAACTTTATGATACGCCAATTCCAATATTTTACCGGAATCAAGACGCGCTATATCCGGAGTCGTATTAACCTGACAAGCGGTTTTAATATTTTCAATAATATTGTCAAACGGAACTCTGTCGGAAACTATTTTAATTTTTTCGCCGTATTTTTCAAAATAAAATTTTTCAAATTCAGCTATTATTTTTATGAACAAATCATGTTCGTCTTTATATGTTTCCCAGATTTTCAAAGTTATAGTTCCGTCTTTTTCGGCGGTATTGCGCGAAGCATTGCACGAAAAGACAATTAAACCAATAACGCTTAAAAACAAAATACGGAAAATTATTTTTTTCATATTTCAATTACTCCAAAAAAATTATTCTTTTACGGCTCCGCCCGTCATGCCTTCAATAAAAAAACGTTGGGCGAGCAAAAATAAAATCGCTATCGGCACAATTGAAAAACACGAACCTGCCATTATTTTTGTCCAGTCGACCGCATATTGTCCTTTGAACAACGCAAGACCTACCGGCAAAGTTCTATAAGCCGAATCCGGCGTATTGACAATCAACTGCCATAAAAAATTCGACCATTGACCAAGAAAAGTCAATAAAAACAAAGTCGCTATTATCGGCAGCGACAACGGAATTATTATTATTCTGAAAAGCTGAATTTCAGTGGCTCCGTCTATTGTCGCGGCTTCAAACAATGAATTTGGAATCGTTTTTATATACTGACGTATTAAAAATATTCCAAACACGTTCGCAAGATGCGGTATTACAAGTCCCGCGTATGAATTTATCCAGCCGAATTTACTTACTATGGCAAACTGCGGAACCATAAAAATCATACCGGGTATCATCATCGACGCCATCAGCAATAAAAATATTTTTTCGCGGCCGAAAAAATTTTTTTTAGCGAAAGCGTAACCTCCCATCGTGCAAATCAAAGCGGTTAACGCAGCGGCAAGCGTTGAAACTACAACGCTGTTCCAAAAAAATTTTCCAAAAGGAAAATCCTTGTTATTCCAAACTTCTAAAAAATTAGCCGTGGTGTATAATGAATTGAAAGCTTCTTTAAACCCGCGTTGATATTCGAATTTATATTTTTTAATTGACTCGTCTTTATCAACGGACGCTATAAAATATCCGTCCGATTCTTTTGTCATATCAACATTTTTTTCATCGTTGATAATTAATTTTACCGCATTTGTTTTATCGTTTTTATATTTAAAAATAAGTTTTTCATTGTCAATATATGAATCGTTTATCAGCGGAACATTCGCGTTTTTCCCGGGTTTTACCGTGATTTTACGGTTGTCTGATTTTTCCCATTCGCCGTTTATTATGAATTTATATTCGTAATCGCCAGCCGCGATATCGTCAATTCTTACTGTCCAGACGCCGTCGTTATTGTCAAGCGGAGTTTTCTTTTCATCCCAACCCTGAAAAGAACCCGCAACATTTACCGATTGAGCGGTTTTATCTTCGTATTGAAAAACAAGATAAGATTTGTCGTTTTGAACCGGAGATAAACTTGAAGTCAAAAACGCGGAAGTAAATACTTTGGTTTGAGGTAAAAAATTAAATTTCAATCCTTCTCCGGGATTTTTGAACGCGGTAATTATCATCCAGAACAACGGAAGTAAAACCAGTATTGAAAGGGATATTAATACAATGTATAACAATAACTTTTTCATAATATAATCCTTGAAAAAAATTTATTATAATTATTTTTCTACTTTTATGAATTTAGCGTTTATAATTGATATTATAGCAGCGATAATCAATAGAATATAAGATATTGCCGCGGCTTTGCCGTAAAATCCCGATTTGAAAGTTCTGAATAAATGGTATCCTGAAAGTTTAGCCACTTTCACGGATTCGCCCATCACAGAAATAGCCGGACCGCCCGTGTCGTTTGTCATAGCGTATATTTCAGTAAAAGCATTTAATGTGCCTATTATTCCGGTAATTATCATAAATAAAATTATTGGTTTTACTAAAGGAATAGTTATATGAACGGTTTTTTGAAACCAGTTGGCGCCGTCTATGTCCGCGGCTTCATACACGGATTCGGAAATATTTTGTATGGACGTTAAAAATAATATTATTCCAAATCCCATTCCTTTTAAAACCATTGCTACCGCTATAGCCGGAAGGATAGTCCATGGCTCGTTTAAAATTGCGTGTTCAGAAAAATAATAAACGCCGATTTTCTGCATTAAAAAATCAAGAAGCCCGTATTTTGGAGCGAATATCAAAGTCCATATTGTTCCAATAACAAGCAAATCCAAAACGTTCGGAAGGAAAAAAGCGCTTCTGAAAAACGACGTGCCTTTCAGTTTATTATTTAATACTAAAGCGAGAAGCAGCGCCGCTATTATTCCGGTAGGTATGGTAAGCAGAGCGTATATAAAAGTCGATATTATGCTCCACCAGAATTCTTTGTCTTTAAGAATCGTGGCGTAATTATCAAACCCCACTATTTCCATTTTACCGAAAACATCATACCAGTCGGTATAAATCGTGGCTTCTTTAAAACTTAATATGAAAGAATAAATAACAGGCCAACCGAGAAAAATTATAAAAACAATCATAAAAGGAAGGATAAAAAAGTAACCGGTAATATTTTCTTTTACTGTTCTGTTCATTTTTTCACCCGGAAATTAATTTAATTTGTAAAAACAAATCCAATATGTTTTTATAACGATTATGATAAAAACCGCTTTAAAAAAAGTTTTGACTTTTAACAAGTATTTTAAACTTTTGAATCGGAATTGTCAAGAAAATTAATTCGATTTTTAAAAAAATCAGTTTTTGGCGGGTTGAAATATATATAACGTATTTGAAAAGTTGAGGAAATCGCGAAACGATTTTCGAACATTCACATTTTTTTTAATTCATATTTTTCTTCAAGAAAAACCGGACGATACGAGAGTTTGGAAAATTTTAATCCCTCGATTCCCAAATCCTGCTCGTAATTAAAATATTTAACGCCGGAATAATTTTGAAGCAGCGTTTCTTTTGTAAGAAAAACGCATATTCCCGGAATGCTCCTATTGTATTTTTGAATATGAATAAGAGCCGTGTTATAATTCAGCATATCGCAAATTGTGAACGCTTCTACTTTCCCGTTTATTATAACCGTGGTTCCGGTAAGATTTAATTTATCCGCGTTTTCAATGGCGTTTGTTATAGCCGTATATTCGGCTTCAATCTGAGCATTATCGTTAGATTTGTTTTCTATCGACCATTTTTTTGATATTGACAAGTAACTCTCGAAATATTTTTCCTTAAACCCGTCGATAAAAAGTTCGTCTCCATTCAACCTGTTATGAAATTTATTTATTTCATTTCTTTTTGTTTCATATATTTTTCCTTTTAAAAATACCGTTCTATCGATTAAATATACGTAATCAAAATGATTTCTTAAAGGAATTACCGATAGTCCTGAAGAGCCGTTTAAATTTGAAGCGAATCTCTTCTCAACCCTTGTCATCTGCAAAACTTCCGAATGTAAATCGTATTTCAAAACATCAAAAATTTTTTTTATAATATTTTTTTCCGCGTTTCGCAAACCAAAAGGCTGATATGAAAAAAAAGAACCGTCTTTCTTTTTTCCAATTATAATCAGATATCCGTCGATTATATTCCAATGATAATCGTAGTAATCTTTCCAAATAAAAAGATTTACCGCGTTTATTTCTGAAATAGACGGCTGGTGCAGCCGGCAAAACCGTTTTAAAATATCAATATGGCAAATACTCAGTTTTTTAAAATTTCTTTTCATAATTTAATATTTGTAACAATCGACAAAAAAAAGTTTATTTTTATTGAATTTTATTTTTCTCATAATAAAATTAGAAAAAATTCAAAAATTTATTTTATTGAAATTCATAATGAAAAAAACAAACAATTTAAAAGATATAATAAATTTCTACGACGTAAAACTCAATAATCACAAAGAAGATTATAAAATTCTCGCTTTTGAAAACAGTAAAACTCAAAACATAAGGTTTTCCGCTCTGTTAAATGGAATTGACGTCAAAAACAAAAAAATTCTCGACGTCGGTTGCGGATTATGCAATCTAATTGAATTTCTAAATAAAAAAAAAGTTAATTATCAATATACCGGCATCGATATAATGGAAAAATTCGTTGAGATTTCCAGACGTCGCTATCCCGGCAAAAAAATTCTATATTCGGATATTTTTTCCGATAATCCTTTTAAAAAAAATTCTTTTGATATAGTTTTGGTTTCCGGCGCGTTTAATCTGCGGTTAGATAATAACAAAAGGTTTATCAAAAAAGCCCTGAAGGTTTTGTTTGAGATTTCAAAAAAAATCGTAACTTTCAACCTTTTACATCCCCATTCGCCGGACAGGGAAGACGACAGATTTTATTATTATAAACCCTCAGAAATTATCGAATTTTTAGATTCCGGTTTTCCCTATAAGTTAAGAAAAATTCAACTTCTTGAACATTATCTCCCGAATGATTTCACTCTTATTTGCGAAAAATAATCGACATTATTTATCGGCGCCGCAAAACCGTTATTCTATCCGACTACAGCTCCGGATTCAATGTCTTGTTCCGGCGTTATCAAAACAAGCTTTCCATTAATTTTAGCCGCGAGCAACATCCCCCGCGATTCAATATTGAAAATCTTAGCGGGTTTAAGATTATATACTATTACAATTTTTTTCCCCGTCAATTGTTCCGGTTTATAGAATTCGGCTATTCCGGCTACAATCTGTCTTTTTTCATCTCCTATTTTTATTTGAAGTTTAACAAGTTTTTTCGATTTTGGAACGGTTTCCGCCTCGCATATTTCCGCTACCCTTAACTGAATTTTTCCAAAATGCTCAATATCAATAATATTAAGAACATTTTCATTTTGGCTGCCGGGAACATTTTTTAAATTAGAACCGTTCTGTTTCTGCGAACCTGATTGAGCGTTTGACAATCCCGCCAATTTAACGTTTTCTTCCTTAATCTGATTATCTTCGATTTTCACGAATAAAATTTCCGGTTCTGAAATTTTATGCCCGGGAGCAAGAAAATTTTCGCCTATTTCAGACCATTCGGTTTCCGAACTTTTACCTTCGAGATTCAAAAATTTCCATATTTTTTCAGCGGTGAACGGCATAACCGGAGACATAAGTTGAGCCAGAAATTTCACTAAATTTATCGAAACATAAAGACAGTTTCCGCATTTGTTCTTATCGTTTTTAAAACAATGCCATGGGGCTGAATCGTTAAAATATTTGTTGCAGTCTTTTGCAAAAGCCATAAAAACTCTTGTGGCTTCTTTAACCTGAAACGATTCGAACAACTCCGCCATTGTATCCCGCGTTTCTTTGACTTTAAGCAGAATATTTTTCGACGCTTCGTCGAGATTAACTGGTTCCGGCGTCTTAAATTCAAAAAAATTTCTCATAAAAACCGCCGCTCTATTCACGAAATTTCCAATATTGTCTGCAAGTTCGTTATTGTTTTTTTCCTGAAAGTATTCCCAAGAAAAATCCGTATCTCTCGATTCCGGAGCGTTTGCCGCTATAGCGTATCTCAAGGAATCGGGATTGTATTTGTCAACTACGTCGTTAACCCAAATCGCAAAATTTCTGGAAGTAGAAATCTTTTGACTCGAAATATTCAAAAATTCGTTTGCCGGTATTTCGGAAGGAAGATTGGCGTATCCCGAAGCTAAAAGAATTATCGGCCATACTATGGCATGAAACACGATATTGTCTTTGCCGATAAAATGGATTATCCGCGTATTTTCTCCGCGCCAATACTTTTCCCATTCGTCTTTTCTGCCGTTTTTTTCAGCCCATTCTTTTGTGGCTGAAATATATCCTATCGGCGCTTCAAACCATACGTATAAAACTTTGCCGTCCGCTTCTTTAATAGGAACTTTAATTCCCCATTTTATATCTCTCGTAATAGCTCTTTCTCCGAGACCTTCGGAAAACCATCCTTTGCAGAAATTCTTAACGTTATCTTTCCATTTTTTAGAATTTATCCAGTCTTCAATCTGCCGCTGAAACTTATTCATTTGCAAAAACCAGTGTTTGGTGGTTCTGATTTCCGGAATCCCGCCGCAGATTTTACATTTCGGTTCTTTTAAATCCGTGGGTTCTATCCATTTGCCGCATTTTTCGCATTGATCTCCGCGGGCTCCTTCGCTTCCGCAATGCGGACATATTCCTTCTATATATCTGTCCGCCAAAAACATATTGCATTTTCCGCAATAAAACTGTTTTATTTCTTTTTCAACAAGATTTTTATTTTCAAAAATTTTTAAAAAAACTTCCTGGGCGGTTTTGTGATGAATATCCTTGCTCGTTCTTGAATAATTATCAAATGATATTCCGAGTTTTTCAAAAGTTGTTTCATTCATTTCATGGTATCTGTCTATTATAATTTGGGGACTGACTTTTTCTTTTTCAGCCGTTATTGTAATCGGAACTCCGTGTTCGTCGGAACCGCATATGAAAACAACGTCTTTTTTCCGCATTCTCGAAAATCTTACAAACGCGTCCGCAGGCAGATACGCGCCGGCGATATGTCCTATATGCAACGGTCCGTTCGCATACGGCAAAGCGCTCGTAACCAATAATCTCTCTTTGTTCATTTGATTTAACTCCTCTGTAAATTAGAACAAAATAAAATTTATGCAAACGCGCATAAGTATTACGACATAGTTTTGTCGGCTTTTAAAAAAGTCCAACTTTTTAAAAAGTAAAAAAAAACGCATAGCGTTTTTTAATTATTGCGCGTTAATGTCGATTAATTTTTGCGCGCGCATATCTATTCAAGCTGATACTGAACTCTTACGGTTACCATAGCTGTTTTATATCTTGAATTTTTATTATACGCTCCCTGCCAGCTCATTTCCTCCGATGAATTTCTCTCCAATATCTGGAAAACGCCTATATTTGAATTTCTGATTTTGCCGATTACCGAACCCGCGTTTTCCGAAACTTGTTCCGCTCTCTCTTTAGCGTCTTTAGCGGCTGACGCTATTAGTTGAATTTTCAAACTTGATAATTTCGTATAAAAATAATTCGGAGAGTTAGAATACAACTCTATTCCCTCATTAATCAATTCGGTAATATTCCTCGAAATATTTTCAATTTTATCTATTTCTGTTGATTCGATTTTAACGGTTTGAGTTAAAACAAATCCGTCAAATTCCCGTTTTATTAATTTCCCTTCGATATTATGTTCTTCTTTAAATTCTTTTTGAATATCTATAGAACTGAATGAAACCTCTTTATCATTAACGCTGTTTTTTTTTAAATATTCGCGTATTATAATTTGATTATTCTTAATTTTCGAATATGCTTTCTCAAGATTAAAATCTTTTTGAACATACGACGCGTCCCATGTTATCAAATCGCTTTCAAAATCAACCTGTCCCAATCCGGTAACGTTTATTATATCATCGGCTTTTGCTCTGTTATAAAATGTTTTTGCAAAAATTATAACCGCTATAATTATAGTCGCAGAAATTATTAAAGTCTTTTTAATATCATTCATCTTCTTTGCCTCCTTATAATTCCGGAAAAAATATTTTTAGCTCGATTATCGCGCTAAAAATATTTCAACTCGGATTTCACGGATTAAAATATTACTCTTTTATGATTAAAACTATCTTCGCCAAAATTTACTACTAATGACAATTTCATTTTTGACGCGGCAAGATAATTCAAACTTTGTTTTAAATGTCCTTTTGATATTTGTTCAACGGCTTTTACTTCTAATATCATTTTATATGTTTCTTCTTCATATATTAAACTCATTTCTAAACGCCTCTTTAATCCGTGTGAATCCGTGTAATCCGTGTAAAAACTTTTTTTGACACGGATTTTCACGGATTTTTTATAAATACTTTTTCATTACCGAATTATATTTATTACCGGCAACATCTATAATTTTCTGCGCGTCTGTTATCTTTTCTTCTATTTTTTCTATTTCCAAAACTATTATTCGGGATTCCTTTATTACTTTCTTCTCTTTTTTATCCGTAATACAATCTTCTAAAATGTTGTTTTTTTTTTCTCGTTTTTATCCAATCATATCCTTAAAATCATTTTATTTCAATATTTATATTTACATTTAAAGAGCAATTCCAACCGCTACGAACTTTTTTATATTTTCACATCCATTCACATCTATTCCCTGTTTATTTTTTTACAGGGAACTAATGTGAACTTATTCGTGTAAAACTTCCATTTTTTGGTTGCTTCTTTGCCGCTCCAAGTAAATCAGCGTCATCCGTGTAAAAACTTTTTTTGACACGGATTACACGGATTTTCACGGATTTTTTATAAATACTTTTTCATTACCGCCTGTTTTTTATTACTTGCTTCGTCAATAATTTTTTTCGCTTCCATTATTTTTTTTTCTGATTTTTCAATATCTGTTACTATCTTTTTTTGTGTTTCTAAATTCGGAATTGGAATTTTTAAATTCTCATAGAATGAAGCTGGAACTCGTCTATGTCCGCTGGCTCCCGTCATCTTTTTTTCCGCTTCTTTTCTGATTTTTTCTCTATTAATTAAAGAAAAAATAAATTTGGGCAATATATCTGAATTTGCTCGAATTACATGAAATTCTGAACTTCCGAACCCTATATTATTTTGTAATTCCGTAGCCAATGCGCATTTCCCATTTTCCATGCAAGGCGTTATTTTTGCAATAATTATATCGTTTTCTTTAAAATATGTATAACTGCCTTTTTTCACTTCTTTAATTGGTTTATCAACCTTTTTTTCAATAAATCCATTATTGCTTACAGAAGCCATTTCTACGAAAGAAATTATTGTATTTTCGTCAATATCTCGAATTTCAGATTTTGATGGGTTAATTATTGAAATTTCAGTAAGTTTTTTTATTGGGGTTTGTGAAGTTAGCAGTTTTTCTAAAATATTTTCGATTGAATTTTTATTGTTTTCTATGCTTGATTTCGCTTTTTCGCTTTCTTTGTCGATAGCTTCGCATTCATCAACAATTTTTTTCTGAATATTATACTCAGGATTGGGAATAAAAATATTTTTTAAATTTGTAGAGTTTAATCCGCCTTGTGCTGACCCAGTAATATTATTTTTTAATATTTTTTGACCTTCAGGGCAAAATAAAAAATAAAATAAATATTTTTGATTAATAATATCGCCGCATCGAATTATAAAAATATGCTCATTTACCATTGCTTTTTGATTATATAATTCTTCACGCAATAAAGCAATTTTACCTGTAAGCGCGCCATCTTTACAAATTAAAATATCGTATTTTTTTAAAATGCCTTTTGCCGATATATCAAAAAAATCAACAGGGACATATTTAGGATTTGATAAATTAATTGTTCCGTCAAAATTATGAATATGTTCGCCGCCTAAACTTAATATACCTGAATTAATATTGCCAACTCCGCCTTGTGGTCTACTTCCGCTTTCAATTAAACTAACAAAATTTTCAATTTTAACCATTTCCCACTTCGGCACAATCTCCATGTTTTTTTTCGGCGATAGCGAAATCGCTTTATTAAAATCTTTTCTTGAAAAATCAAGCAAATCAACAAGCCGCGCGTGTTCTGCATACTCCGATACTTTTTCAAATTCATCTTGATTTATTTCTTCGCCGCAAAAATTTTTCTGAATATAATAATTTATTTTTTCAGGATTATTTGGGTTTTTCGGATCAAATAAAGGCGTTATAATTTTATCGACAGTATCGCCGCCGTTATATTTTATTCCTTCGCTTCCTTTAGCCGCGCTCCATTCATAACCTAAAAAATATTTTTGTTCTTTGTTGCCTGCTGGACTTTTAACTATTAAAACTTTTTGAGGAACAGAAAAAGCAAGCGTCCAATAATACAATTTTTCTTTTTCAATTTTTTGCAGATATGATAATAATCGTTTTCTTATTTCTGCCTGTTGTTCTGTTTCGCTCATATCTTTATAGAATTTTTTTGTTTTGAGGTTTTTTATATCCGCGCTTGCGTCAAAATCCTTTTGATAATCTTTGAAAATATCATAATCAAAAAGTTTCCCGCTTGGTTTGCCTTCTAACAATGTTTTATAATCTTCAAAAGCTATTTCAATATGTTCGCAATATTTTTTTATTAAATATTCGTCATCGTAAATTTCTGTTTCTTTATCCATATCATTTTCATCAAACCAATCGTTTACGCGGTTTTTGTAATGTTCGGCGGGTTCTGGCAATTGCGCTTTTCTGCGCAAAAATAATATGATTGTATTTGTTCCTGTCTTGCCGAATGTTCCGCTTCCAAGTTCCACAAGCGAAACAATATCAAAATATTTTAAAATAATTTCGCGGGTTGCAATATGCGTTGTATCAGAATTAGACAGCGCAGACGACGGCGCAATAATTCCAGCGACTGCATTAGGGGCAAGAATTTGTTTTGCGCGTTCGATGAAAAAACACTGAATATTGCGGTTGTTTGAAATATCCGACACAGTATCAGTCAATTCATATTTAGCGCGGATTTTATCGCCGAGCGTTTCAAGAAATCCTTCTACTGAAAACGGCGGATTTGTAACAAGTATATCAAAATAATTGTCTTTGATTTTCCCGTATCTTGCGAGCGCGTCATAATATATTATATCGATTCCGTCTTGACCATACATAAACGATGAAAGTTTAGCGGTTTTAGAAAGCCGGTATTCTTTTTCAATTCCTGTTATTGCTTTATAATATGCTGAAATATCAATCTGTTTATATTTCTCAATAAAAGGTTTAATTTGCTGGGCGTATTCAGTTAAAAAATGTCCTGCGCCGCACGCATAATCAATAGTTCTCGGAGGTTCTGTATGTTCTCTGATAATTTTTTCTAATGGCAGCGACATCAAAATAAATTTACAAATCGGCAGCGGGGTGAAAAACTGTCCTTCTGATTGTTTAACGCCGTTATCAAGAAAAAACTCGAACATATCGCCTAAAAATTGATTCTGTTCCTTTGTTTTAAGCCGTAAATCCTGCCACATCTGAACAATTTCAAGCAGTATTTTAGCGTTCTGATAAAATAATTTTTCATTGTGAACATCAACAAAACCAAAATCATTATTCGTAAAAAATTTGAGTTTTCTGAAGTATTCTTTTATCTGTTGTTTAGTGGCGTTAGGTTTTTGTTTTACCGTCCAGAATGCTTCGTCAATTTCTTTGTTTGAAATATAGACAATTTCCTGATTAAGAAATTTATCCATTCCGATTTTATATAATTCTTGAAGACGGTCGATAAGATCAAAATAATTATCGTATGCAACGCCTTTCCAAAAAAATTTTAAATCTTTTGGATTTTGCGTTTCATCAACAATCTTACACAAAAATAAATTTACTAAAATATCAAAAGCGTTTTCTCTGCCCGATACATTATGTTTTCTTAAAATTGTTCTAAACTCGTGATATTTGCCTTCTTTATTTTTTGCGTCAATCGGTTGTAAATCCTCAATCGTATATTTGTCTTTTCCGATTTGATACGGCTGAATATTCGGTTCAAAAATTCCTTTTGTCGTGTATTCAAGTAAATATGTTTCTTTCCAAACTTCAAATCGTTCTTTGACATTTGTAGCTTTTACAAATGATTTGAGATTTTTATTTTCTTCTAATATTTTTGTGTTGTCCGTATGTGAAATAATATGAGAAATCGCAGTGATATTATTGTTTTCTTGAATACCTGATGTATATAAACATAAAAACTTGGTATCGGGTATCTGTTGAGCGTAACCGAATAACTGTCCGCCGTCAATCTGCGTATCTTTCCATGCTTTTTCAAATTCTTTTCCAAAAGTTTTACATTCTATCAAAAGCAATGGTTTTGAATTATTATCTTTGATGAGAATGTCGGCGCGTCCGCCGCTTGCGCCGTGTCCGACTTTCCATTTTGGTTCAAGTTCTAAATGTTCCGGCTTATATCCTTTTTCCAATAATCTGTGAACGCATTCAAAAACAACAAAGTTTTCATTTGCGGAAAAATTGCAGGTTTGCCGTTCGTTAATTTTTAATCCTTTATCTTCGGGATATATAATATTTTCTGCGGAAATATCAATTTTCAAATATGAATCCGTTCCGCGAAAATGTTTATAATAAATATTTTTTTCTTTTTTGAATTTCAGAATATCGAGTATTTTCTCAAAATTATCTTTTGTGAACATTTATAAATTTTGCTCCATAATTCTTCCGCGCCCGACGCGATGCCGGGCGATCAGGCTCGGGTTTTCTTTTATTTGGTAAATATTATATATTATTTTTTATTTAAGGCAAATCTTTTTTCATAATCTCTTTTTTTATCATTCGAGCGCAGTCAGAAATTATTCTAATAAATTAATCTCGGATAACGTTAGATGTAATGTGAAGTTTTTCAAAACACAGAAGTTTGATTTTTAACGACGTTATATATATACATACTGCGCAGTTTTTGCGTTAAAATCTAATTTTCCTTGAATTTTCAAAAATTCTAATTTATATTTAATCAAAAAAAAAACGTTGTATTATTTTGCGATAAAAAAACGATATAATTAATCTTTTGTTTGTTTTTTTATCGTTGTTATTTTGTTTTGAAAATACATTCAGAAACTAAAAATTTATGCCGTATATCAGTATTGTTATTCCAACTTTAAATAGACCCTCATTGTTGAATCAAACGCTGGAATCGATTTCCGCTCAGAAATGCGATTCAGGTATTTTTGAAACGATTATCATTGAAAACAGCTCAAAAAAAATCTCAACCGGTATTGTAGAAAAATTTTCTTCGAGAATAAAAAATTTAAAATATTTTTGCGAACCGGCCGCCGGGCTTCATAACGCAAGACATAGAGGCATACGCGAATCGACCGGAGAAATAATTTCTTTTATCGACGACGACGTCATACTTCCAGAAATCTGGGTCGCCGGAATTCAACGCGTTTTTAAAAACAATGACAATATTCTGCTCGCCGGCGGAAATTGCATTCCGAAATTTAATCAAAACCGGGAAATTCCCGAATGGTTTCATAAACTTTGGTCAGAAAACGAATTTGGCAAATTTATGATTTATTACAGTCTTTTAGAATTCGGAAATATTCCAAAAAAAATTCCAGCCCGTTATATTTTCGGATGTAATTTTTCGGTTATTAAAAAATTTCTTTATGAAACGCAAGGTTTCCATCCCGACGGTTTTCCCGAACATTTGACGGATTTTAGAGGCGACGGTGAAACGTATATATCGGAATATCTTGAAAAAAAAAATATCCTCGCGGGTTTTGATCCCGATTTAAGTTTATATCATTGCATTCCCGACGAAAGACTTACCCTTGAATACTTATTTAAAAGAGCGTATAATCAAGGGATTACCAAATCGTATTCTGACATAAGAAAAAAATCTTCTATAAAATTGCCTACGATAATAAAATCATTGATTAAAAAAAAGATTCTTGACTTCCGGTATTCGTTTGATAAAAACAACGTTTTTGCCGGATTAAAAAAAAATTTTGCCGGCGGATATTTTAGGCATTCGCTTAACGTCTATAAAAACCCTGATTTGTTTAAATGGACTGTGAAAAAAAATTATTTTTCCGAATAATTCCTGCGAACCGATTCTCGAAGCAATCCCAGATTTTTTTTTGGCGCTTCATAATCCGGAGATATTGATAAAGCATAATTAAAAAATCGTTCGGCTTCTTCGGTTTTATTTATCGAAGCGAAAACAACTCCGGTATTATTATAAGCTTCGCAATAACCGGGATAAATCTGAAGGGCTTTAGAAAAATTCGCCAACGATTCTCTTATCATATTTTTATAAAAAAACGCCAATCCCATATTATTATAAACCACTGCGTTTTCCCCGTTAAAAAAAATTTCGTCTTCAAAGTATTTCAAAGCTTTATCATAATCGCCGGTTTTCATATACACAGCCCCAATATTATTGTTAACGCCTATATATCTATAATTCATCAAATATACTTTTTCATAATAAATCATCGCTTCTTTAAATTTGCCGCGATTTTCATATATATCCCCAAGTTTATTCAACATCAATTTTGAATCCGGATAATTTTTCAAGGATTTCGATAATAAAGTTTCTTCGTTCAGCCAATCCGTTATTCTTATATTAAGCAATACTATATAGCTTATCACAGTTAGAATAACAATAGTTTTTCTTAAAAATACCCGTTTAAATAAAAAAATAATTCTCGCTATTAAAAAACAAAACGCCGAAGAAGTCAGATATAAAAATCGTTCTGCTACCGAGATTTCCGAATCAGGCGCCAATGAAAAAGGCAGAACGTTTGAAAAAGGAATAATTGAAATTATTAAAAAGCATATAAAAAGAACAGCCAAACTGGAAATCTTATTATAATATTTTTTCAAAAAAAACATACAGGCGCAAATCGCTAAAATCAATATGATTAAATTCGACAACCTGAATTGTTGAATTTGAAAATCAATATAAACATTGAGATTATAGGGAAAGACAAGTTTTGAAAAATAATAAGGTATGCCGCTGAAAATAAAAGTATACACTCTGTCTAACGCCGAACCCTGATTAAAAAAAGGATTAGAAATATTTAAAACTGCTTTTCTTAAAATGAAATATGAAAATCCTATTAAAAAATATGAATATAACGGATAATTCAAAAAAATGGTTTTATCTTTTTTTTCAGAATAAATATAGTCGAAACATAACAGCAGCGCGGGCAATATTATCGCGAATTCTTTTGATAAAACGCCAAACGCGTAAAAAAGCAAGGATAACGCCAAAACAGTTTTATTCTTTTTATTCTTGTATAACAAATATAAATAAAAACTTGAAAAGAAAAACAATACGCCGAACAAATCCGTTCTTCCTGAAATCCAAATTACCGACTCTGATTGAACCGGATGAACCGAAAAAATCAATCCGCAACAGAAAGAAAAAAATAAATCATCGCATAGAAAAAATATTATTAGAAATAATAAAACCGAATTAATCGAATGCAATAAAATATTGGTATAATGAAATCCTTTCGCATTTAATCCCCAAATCTTATAATCAAGCATATAGGATAGAATTACAACTGGTCTGTAATATCCTATTCCTTTTCCCTGAACGGTTTGTTTTTGTTCAAAAAAATCCGAGGTCAGTATTTTATTGATATGGTTAAAGTTTTTAATTTGAGGATTGTTAATTATCAAATCCGTATCGTCAAACAAGAAAGGAACTTTTGCCGATTTTTGATAAGCGATTATAACGGTAAAAAAAATAATTAGTATATATGCGGTTTTTCTCATAAATATTTTTTCGGCAGAAATATTCTTACTATTCAGGCGTTTGCTTAAACCCTGATAGCGCAAACGTTAAGTGAAGTTTTTCAAAACATAGATGTATTATTGCGATTTAGATATAAAATCGCA
>ERZ795059.2692-NODE-2692-length-18051-cov-6.728495_pt1 | contig 18051 bp, 19 predicted proteins | sample MGYA00375143_ERZ795059 | MGnify/ENA primary metagenome ERZ795059 (study PRJEB30188, sample SAMN05720168) | activated sludge metagenome | isolation source: Anaerobic digester | place: USA | collected 2015-01-07 ... | reverse complement strand
GGCGGCATGGGCGGCATGGGCGGCATGTACTAGAAAAGCAATTCCCGGGAAAAACAGTGAATAACCAGACGGCCGGGGGCAGACGCCCCCGGCCGTTTTTTGTCTTCAGCCGTCGCAGACGCATACGGGCGGTTGTATTATGTCGCATACCTTCAAGTTTTACCGCCACCTCCCCGCTCCGGAAGGAAAGCAAGAGAAAGAAAGATGGAACATGACGCGTGCCGGCGTTATATTTAAATCACGTCGGCTGAAACGTATGCGCCGGCATTGCATTCGAAAAGAAATAATTCAGGCGCATGTAATATATTCCGATTATAGAAAAGGGAAACTACAGCCTGGAACGGGTCGCGGGACATGCAATTATGTCCCCCGGCGGTCTGGCTGCATATGCCGGGGCCGGCAGTGCACGGCACAATCGAAGAGGGGAAACCGCATTCACGGCAGGAGGCCGCTCCGCAGCTGCTGATGATGCGATCACACTGTGACGTATGACAGACAACAGAATATTGACGGTTCCGAACCGCTTCAAGGAGCCCTATGACTTCGAATATGTCATCGACCTGCAGGAACAGATCCTCGGCGGGGCGGATGAACTCGACCTGTCAAGGATATCCTTTATCGAGCCTTATTCCATGCTCTCACTTCTGCTTATTGGCAGGAATTATTTAAGGAAGAAAGGGACAAAGCTGAAGCTGACCGGAATTCCCATCAATATACACCAGTACCTTCACAGGATGGATTTTTTCAAGACCGGGGTTTTCGATATAACTGACCGGCTGGATGAAAAGATGCTATTGAAAAGAAGCTCGTTCAGCAACCGGGTTCTGGAGATCACCGAGATCCCGAACAAGGAGAGGGAGAGCGTTCGCGTGATCGGAGCTATCATCGGGGTATTCAGGAAGCGGGCGGAGCATATTCTCAAGTACTGGCTCTCCGACAGGATCATCGATTATTATGTTACGGTGATATCAGAGATCTGCCAGAATATCTACGAGCACAGCCTGGATTCCGGTTACCTTGCGATGCAGACCTACTCGGTCGGGAAGGAGAACTTCGTCCGTCTCGCTATCGGCGACTCGGGCATCGGCATCCTGAAAAGCTTCGGGAACAACACGTTCGCTTATGATTCACCCGCGCAATTGATAGAGCTGGCGATGACGACACCCATCTCCAGCAAGCGGGAATTCGGCTACGGCCTCTGCCAGGTCAAGGCGATAGTCGAAAAGTTGAAGGGAACGATCTACCTGAGATCGGGAAACGCGTCGGTCTCGACGATGTACCAGCGAAGGACGCCAGGGTCTTCGTTCCTCTTTCTTAAAAATGATCTGAGCAATTTTGACGGCACGCAGATACTGATATCGCTTGCTGGATGAAGGGAGAGCTGCATGGTAATAAGCATACGGAAAAAGGCTGACGAGTTGAAGCAGAAAGGGCCCGATCTCCTCACCAGGCCTGTGGGGCGCCTGATGTACCAGTCTATACGGGCCATGCTTGAGCATATAAGGGAGGGAGAAACCCTGGTCCTTGATTTTCAAAACATCAAGGTCATCGATTCCTCGTTCATTGACGAGATGATCGTGCGCCTGGTGCTTGATTCGCGGAACGGCGAAATCCCGTTTTACGTCAAGTTGAAGAACATCTCGGAGATCGCCGAGATCAACATCGACATGGTGTTCAGATCGTACTCGAACTATAAAAATAAAAAAATTGTTGTATTAACCGAAAATATCTGCCAGAATAATGCGTTCTTTATCGGGCCCCTGTCGGACCGTGAAAGGGAGATCGTGGAATTTCTGAGGATCAACAAATCCATTACTCAGGAAGATATCGTTAAATACACCGGCAGCCCCACCGGCGAGGTGGCCGGGATACTGGAAGGCCTTGACGCGTTGAGGGTCATTAAGAAGGAGAACACCGGGGTTTTTTTCGCGCTGTGACAGTTTGCCGGATGACCCGCAGGGCAGGCCTGAATATACGAACGTGCGGTTGAGCTTAAACCATGAAACATGCATCAAAACATATCGCCCGCGTAAAAGATGATACCCTCTTCGGGCTCCTGTCATCGTACAAGTCCAGCCACACCTACGTGCGCGTTCTCGAGTCTGTTGCGGACGATTCGATTATTTTACAGCTGACCGGCAATCCGGGGAATTATGGCAGGGGGCAGCAGGAAAAGCTCAAAGCCTACCGTATGCTGCGCCGCCTGGAGATCGGTATACCGAAAATGTCCCTGAAATACCTGACGCCGGAGTGTATTGTCTCTGTGCTTGGCCCCATGGTCGAGATCAACATACCCTATGAAAAAGCCGTAATAGTTGACGGTCTGCATAAGGACGGGATTTACACTATTGAGGCCTCACTGAAGTATAAAACAAAGATGCTGCAGGGCGTAAAGAAACTGCTCGGGCTGAGCCCGCAGAAGAAGTACGAGCTGCTGGAAAAATATCTATCCGGTTATCAGGAATGACAATGCCATGGAACAATATGATTCATTGAACGAAAAAACAAAGATGGTCGATATCGCCATGAAATACACCAGGGGCGATATCATCAAGGCCAAGGAAATGTCCGGGGGACAGTACCTGGACATTATCGTGGTCAAGTGCAAATTCCTGGTTGAAAAAAAGGGACTCTCCGGCATGTTCATGGCCTACTTCAACTATATCCATGAATACATCGCGTGCTGCTCCTCGATCATCTTTTCGAAGACGACTCCATTTGAAAAGCTGCGCATATTCGACGACTGGAAAGCCCTGAACAAGGACCTGCTGGCGTTTCGCCAGGGCGCCGATGTCATCGATTCTCAGAATTTCACCTACTACCTGACGGACTCGTTTGTCGGATATGACGTGTTTCCGGACGTTCAGGAAAAGAACCTCACCGATCTTACCAGGACCGTTACTGAAATCATTGCCAAGTCCTTCAACGTCGATTCGGTTAAATGCCAGATCGAGCTTGAATCGACAAGCTCTCTTGCAATGGACCTGGCGGGACTCAAGATAGACATGCCGGGAAGCGCCCCGAAGGAGATGACAGAGATAGTCCAGGAGGACGACCGCATCGTCAAGGTAGAAAGCGAGGCTAAATTCGTCATCGAGGGCAAGGGAATAGTCGCGCCCGTGAAGGGAAAGAACGTGACGGAGCTGATTCCCGGCGACAAGATCATGGTGCTCCTCAGCGGCCATGACATGGTATCCGAAAAGATTTTGAAGATGCTTAACGCCCATGACCAGGAGGGGGGACGTCTCCCGGTTCCCGGCAGGCTGAAGGCTAAAATACCCATTGAAAAGGGCGGTACCATGCTTTACGCAGTGGTGGCCAAGGGTGTCCTGGCGAAAATATTCGAGGAGGAGAATGTAAAATTGCTCCTCGGCCAGTCCACCGAAGAAATCCAGAGCGAATCCCCGGGCATCGAGAACAAGATCATATACATAATGGCCATTGCGGTCGGGCTGATAATTCTGTGCGGAATTATACTGTTCCAGCTGCTGTAGCCATGCCGTGTAGGGGAAAACGTCTCCTCCCTGTTCTGTTGGTGCTTGCGTCCATCGCGCTTACCGCGCAGATGCCGGACTGGAAGTTCTTCCGCGATCGTGAGGGAAACACGTATTTTATCGACCAGGGAGGGAAGATCCGCATAACCGATACTCCGGAGCGCCCCTATCGCGCTGTCTCGCCCCGCGGCATTGACTATTACCTCAACTTCGGGATCACCCTGATAAACGACCACCGTGTCCATGAGGGCCTTACCGTGCTCAAGTCGATCCGCGCGCTTCCCGCTGACAACGGCAGGATCGTCCAGGCGCAGGTGAAGGCGACCGAGGTCCTCAATTCTCTCAAGAGGCGCAACGGCCCCCGGTTTGACGAGCAGAATGAAGCCGCGTCCCTCATGTTCATCGAGACTGAGGGCGGCGTCCGCGCCATCAATGACCGGATGTATTATTCCTTCACGGGACCTGCCGGGCTCTCGGTCATCAGGAAGAACAACCGCGGAAGGCTTGAGTACCGGTATGAAGGGGTCCTCTTCGGTGCGCGCGGTACCGCGGCGTCGAACGGCGAATCGAAAGCGTACGACTTCCTGATCGCTGTCGACAGCGAGAAATTCGCGGTTCGTTTCAAGGACCTCGATCAGGCCATCGAGTACTGGCAGGGCAGGGCAGGGTATGGCGGGCTCGAGCGGCGGGTACGGGAGAAGCGTGATGACCGGATCGTGTACTCGTACACAAACAGGAGCGCACCCCGGTATGCCGGGCTGGAAGCCGTGTTCGTCAACGGGAAAATCACGCATTGCGTGCGGTTGATCACATCCGAGGACGGATACCTGCAATACGGAGCGAAAATGGATGCGGTTATGTCGAGTTTCCGGATCGTATCCGGTCAGGATTGAGTTGTCCTGTTCGTGTCATAGAGCAGCGCTATTTCGCTGCAGGTCGCATAGTTCATGCAATACATGCAGTCCTTCCAGATTTTCTCCGGGAGCGTGTCCATGTTGATTTCAACAAACCCGTTTTTCTTGAAGAATTCGGGCGCATAGGTGAGGACGAAGAGCGTGGGACTGTTGGCCGACGTGAGATCGTCGATGAGCTTCCCGAGCAGCATGGAGCCGATCCCTCTCCTGAGGTATTTCTTTTTCACGGCGAGAGACCGGACCTCCTTCAGGTGGTCGCCGTAATCATGGAAGGTGATGACCCCCGCGATGTCGCCGTTTACGACCGCCACGTAGAAATTTCCGATGGTCGACGCAATATCATCCCGGCTCCGCGACAGGAGCGTACCGTCCCCGGCGTACGTGTTTATTATTTCATGAATTGATTCGATATCATCATCTGTTGCGATTCTGACGACAGCGGCTTTCAATTATCGTTTCCTTCGTACCATGCAGTAATTCCGCAAGCGACGGTGCCCACAATTGCCGTGAGTGAGCGCCCGGGACGATACATCATGGTGCCGCCGGGTGCCGGCCGCTCCCGGGAGGGGAACGGTCGTTACGGGCACGTCAAAACGATGATTTTTCGAGGGTCCCTTGCAGTGATGCTACCTTTTTATAATCCGGGTGTTTTCTGCAAGCGAATATTTATCGTAGGTTGAAATTTTTTGTAATGCGTCGCGGGCCGCGCCGGACGATTGATACGGGCCGATAAAAATTCGGATTTTACCCTCATTATTGGCGAGGATGACCGTATGCCCCCGCTGGCTCAAATAGGAGGCGATCTTCTGGGATTCCGCGTACTCGAAGTCTTTTGTCATCCGTATGACATAGGGATATGTGCTTTTTGGGAAAATATTCTTTTTCAAATCGGAGGAGACCCGGTTCTCCCCGCCCAGGAACGGGAGGTTCTTGCCGATGCTGGCGACGGCGTTGAATGTCTTTTTATCAACGATCTCCCGCTGGGTACCGCCTGAAAATTTAATACCTATGACGATTCCCGCAGTGAAGCAGAGGATGCAAAGTGCAGACACCAGAAAAAATGCCCTGCTGGCCTTTTTCCTGACCCGCTCCATCTCCCGGGGCGTATGTTGAGCGACCCTGGGGAGGTATTCTGGATCATAGGTATCTGTGAATTGCGGCGGCATGACCCGTATATTCTTTCTTTCATAGAAGTCGATATTTTGCATGACGTGGTCCCCGGTATTAAGAACTTATTAGCTCTCGGTCATGACGATACCCGTATCACCGGGCTATCAAGCATGCCGTTTCCCTATAAGAAATCGACATTGAGGGGCAAATGCATAAGAAATAAATTCACCGGGCGGCAGGGGCTGGTTATATGTCGTGCCAATTCTCAGCCCGACGTGCAATCGGCATTCAGAAAAAACCAAAGATCTGTTTTTTTCCTTGATTTGGCCGGGCATACTCAATATAATAATTCAATTTTATGTCTCCTGTAACGATATTTATTGTACAGTTTTGACGATATTAAGAATTGTAGTGAAGATTCTCATGGTGGCATGCGGCTGACATTCAGGCAGCTCCAGTCATGTCGAAAAAGCCGGCGTTTCAATTTTTGAAAGGTCATACAACAGGGCATGATAGAAAGCGTTAAATATGACAGGTATTCGGTCCTCTCGATGCAGTTTGAGGAGCTGGACTTTATCAAGACACCGAGGGTTTCAGCCGTAATCAAGGAAAAGCTCGAGGAGATCGGATATGGCAATATAATCCTTGATATCAATAACCTCGATTATATCGATTCGACGGGCATGAGTTCGCTGATCAACATCAGCAGGAGAATCAAGGATAAAAACAATGAAATGGTCGTGGTCTGCAACAGCGCGAAGATACTGCAGTTGTTTGATATAGCGAAGATGGGCAATTTTTTCAAGATTTTCGAAACCATTGATGCGGCGGAAGCCTACCTGAAAACACGGAAGTCGTCCGCCCCCATTTGAACGCGTTCAGGCCTTCAGGCCGGCCAGCTTTTTCAATTCCCGGACTTCTGATGATGTCAGGGTCCTGATGCTTCCCCTTCTCAACCGCTTCAATGACAGGTTCCCGTATGCCACGCGCTCGAGCTTTTTTACCGTGTAGCCGCAATTCATGAATGAATAGCGGATCTGTCTGTTCTTCCCTTCCACGATTACCATGCGCACGAACCGCGAGGATTCATCGACTACCTCAACCCTGCACGGCCGTGTCTTCAGTTCAAGCTGATGAAGGTAAATTCCGTGCGCGATTTTATCCCTGTCGTCGGGCGCGAGCGGCCGGTCAATCTCGACCCTGTATTCCTTTGGTACATGGAAGCTCGGCTTTGTGAGGCGGTAGGCGAGGTCCCCGTCGTTGGTCAGCAGGAGGAGGCCCTCAGTTTCCCGGTCAAGCCTGCCGACCGGGTAAACGCCCGCGCGCCTGAATTTTTCCGGGACCAGGTTCATCACGGTCGGGCGGTCCTTCTCGTCGTTCAGGGTGGTGATATATGCGCGCGGTTTATTGAGCATTAAATAGATGCGATCTTCGAGCAGTTCCAGGGGCTTTCCATCGAATTCGACGCGGTCACCGGGCTCGATCACGGTCCCCAGTCTCGCGGTCACGGCGCCGTTGACGGATACGCGCCCCGCGGCGATGAGCCCCTCGACTTTCCGGCGGGAGCCGAGCCCGCACAGTGCCAGGTATTTATTGAGCCTTGTTCCCATCGGCGGCACCGGGCTTACGCGGTTCCGGCTCCTTCACTTCCGGTTCGGGACTGGTTTCGATGGATATCTTGGTGAAATGGAGCTGGAAGTCCTTCCGGTCCTTTTTCAACGTGTAATCGCTGCCCCGGCGCGCCAGGTCGAGATTGCTCTTAAATGAAGTTCCCCGCGAGAAGATAATTTCATTTTTATTAAAATCAAGCTTGTAGGTCCCAATGATTGGGTTGTTCTCGTTACCCTTGAGGTACGACTTGTACGTGCCGCTTTCATACAGCTCGAGGCAGTGTTCCGTGAAATCGCCGAATTCATTCGTGCTCCACCATTTGCCCATCAGGTATTGTTTCACCCTCGCATTCTCTATCTGCATGAAATCGGAAACGACTGAATCCATCGATTTATCATTTTTCGATGAATGAATCGATATGTTCTGGCCGAAGACCCAGCCCGAGATCCCGTCCTTCGTACGAACTTTAAACCAGTAGTCATGGGTCTTCCCCACCCAGGTCTTTTCGCTCGACCTCTCCAGGACGCGGACGGTGGTACCCTTGCTGAGCTCGGTTATGATGCCCGCGAAGATCATGGGGTCAATTCGCATGGCTGAATATCCTTTGAGGATTATTCCGTAGGTATCCGGCGTGATTGCATCCTTCTTGTCGGAGCAGCCCGTTCCGGTGATCAGGATCGCGACTGATACCAGCACGACCAGTTTATTTAAACTTTTCATTTCGTTTATTCCGCCGGAGTTTGTCGGTCGGTGTTCATAAGATTTATTCCAGCGTAATTTTCAAGTCTTTTCTTCCGGGGTGGTTATTTTTTATGGTCGTGTACCCGAATACTCCGATGGCATTGCGCACCCGAGGGGTTAATTGGATTCCTTCCCGGAAATTATCTTGACGATTGGTCCCGGTCATGCGGATATATATTCAATGGAGCGGCTGTATGGCTGATTGAGCGATACTGCCGGTGTACTTGATAAACCAATCTGACCAGTGATCGGAAGGGACATGAAGGTACGGGAAATTTTTCAAGATAAGATCATTACTGTTTCAAATGTGCTGACGGTAATGAGAATAATCGCGGCCCCCTTCCTGGGGTATTTCATCTACAGGGAATACCAGACCGGAGACACGGGATATGTCTGGTACGAGATGGGCGTCGTTGTCTTCATAATCATGACCGATTTCCTTGATGGGAACCTGGCGCGGCTGATGAACCAGGTATCGAAGCTGGGCCAGTACCTGGACCCGATAGCTGATAAGTTTTCCGGCCTCTTCGCCATGCTGTTCCTGGTGCTGTACAAGGGATTTCCTCTCTGGGTGCTGGTAATTGCGCTTGCACGGGAAGTAGTTGCCGTGATTGCCGGCATTCTCCTCTACATGCGTAACGATATACAGGTCAGGCCAAACGTGTTCGGCAAGATGTGTGCCGTCAGCATGGCGCTGTGCGGGGCGCTATATATCATATCGCTCGATTACTCATTCATGGGCATATCGCTGAAGCATTTTTCCGTATTTCTCGTTCTGCTGTTCTATGGCCTCGGCGGCATTCTCTATATCAAAACCTACACAAGGCAATACCTTGATAAAAAGGCGTAGACTCGGTCCCTTCGCGGCGTTTCTGATCCTCCTTGCGTTTCCGGCTGCGTCGTCACCAGAACATATCTCTGTTATAACAGCCGGGAGGGGAGAGTACGTATGCCTCGACGAGATGGCGGCGCAGCTCGGGCTGGACCACTCGTTCGACATGATATCCCAGAAGGGGAGACTGTACCTGAAAAGCCACCAGGCTGTCTACGGTGTCGGCCTGTCGGTGATGCTGGTGGACGGCGCTCTCTTCAAGTCGGACACGATGGTGCGGAGGAAGGCCGGGAGGGTGCTCATCCCGCTTGATGCAGCGACATTCATCGCGCGTTCTTTTATCCCGGATGTCACGTTCGAACGGGAGAAGGGAAGGCTCGTCGTCCGGCGGGAGTCAGGGGAAACGGCGCCGGACAAAAAGGGAAAGCCGTACCGCGCGGGAACCAAGGACCGGATAAGCTTTATCGTAATCGATGCAGGTCATGGGGGGAGAGACCCCGGCGCCGTGGGGAAGGGAGGAGTCCGGGAAAAGGACATCACGCTCAAGGTAGCCAGGCTCGTCGAGAAAAAAATCAGGAGAAAGCTCCCGTCCCTCAGGATCGTCGTCACCAGGAGCGATGACCGGTTTGTCGAGCTTTCGGGAAGGACCGCAATAGCCAACCGCCAGCTTGCAAAAAAACAGAACGGCATTTTCCTGAGCATTCACGTGAACTCCTCGCTCTCGGGAAAAATATCCGGGACCGAAACCTTCTTCCTCTCACAAAACCCTACAAACGAGGACGCCCGTAACACTGCGGCGCTGGAAAACAACGTCATCATCCTCGAGGAGAAATCCATGCAGAAGAAAAATTTCGATGACGTCGATTACATCGAGGCCATGATGCTGACCACCCAGATACAGAAGGAGAGCGCGGCCCTTGCAGGAGCGATCCAGGACGGCCTGGCGAAAAACAGCCCGCAGTTCGTGTCCCGCGGGGTCAAGAAGGCCGATTTCTTCGTGCTGCGGGGAGCCCTGATGCCGGCTGCCCTGGTCGAAATCGGGTATATATCACACGCAAAAGAGGCCCGCTCTCTGCAGAAAGAGAGCCACCAGAGGGAAATCGCCGATGGCATTACCGCCGGAATTATGCATTTCATCAGCCGGTATAACAGCCTGATACAGGTGCAGTGACTCACGGGTGACCGGGCGGGTCCTGAAAAGCCTGCGCTTCCGCATTTGCCCGGGTCAAAAAAAAATCCTTGATTCTGCCGGCCCCTTTTCCTATTGTACCACTATCCTATCGGAAAGCAGAATGCAAATGAAATTTTCCAGTGCAAGCATAAAGGCGAAAGCCGCGGCCCTGAAACAAAAGGCCTTTTTCCTGTTCAACACCCAGGTAAAGGCCCGGGTCTTCCGCCTTGCGGACAAAGTCAGGACCGAGCTCATAGACTTCCCGGACGGGAAGGAACGTACCAGACGCCTGATCGTGCTGTTTGCCTCTCTCTTCATCCTTGATTACCTGATGTACTGTTTCCACACCGATAAGAATATTGCGGACATCTTCCCGGATATCCCCTCTCTTGACCATCAGAAGCAGGTTTCGGTTTATATCCCGGGCCTTGACGGCACGAGCATCTCGCATGAGCGCCGGTCCATTCCCGTGTATGACAACGACGAACAAACAGCCCGGATTCTCTTCGAGATGGTGACCCAGGGCTCGCGGTATGACAATACTTCGCTCGCGGTGCCGGTAGACCTGTTTGTAAGGAAGGTGTGGGTTTACGCGAAAAGCAGAAGCGCCGGGAAGGTCTGCGTATTCGATATAGAGCCTGCGGAGCTGAGGCCGGACATCGGGCCGATAAAAAATTCGGAGAGCCTGTTTAAAAGCGCTCTGGAGAAAACCATCAAAGAAAACATCCCGTCGATAAAAACCGTCATGGTCCTGGAAAAAGGCGTTCCCGGAGCGCCGCTCTGGGAATTCTGACGGAAGCCGGACACGGCTGTCCGGCCCCTTACTCCGGCCACTCCCCCCGGAACACCTCGACAGCCGGCCCTGTCAGGTAGATGTTGTTGTCATCTTCCCTCCATTCGGTTTTTAGATCGCCGCCCCTGAGGTGTATGAGGATCTTTCTGTCCGTAATCTTGTTCAGAATGCAGGCGGCCGTTACCGCGGAGGCCCCGGTGCCGCAGGAGAGTGTCTCCCCCGTACCGCGCTCCCATGTCCTCTGCGAGACCTCTTTCCGGCTGATTACCTTCACGAATTCCACGTTCGTCCGGTTGGGAAAGAGCGGGTGGTTTTCCAGCAGTGGTCCGTATTTCTCCACCGGGAATCTGTCGATATCCTCGACAAAGACAACCAGGTGGGGGTTTCCCATGGACAGCGACGTTATATCAAAGGTTGTACCGTCGTCCAGGCGGAGCGCCTCGTTGATGACCATGCCCGGCTTTCCTATCATAGGGATCCGCTCCCTCTGAAGAATGGGGGCTCCCATGTTCACGACCACGCTCCTGACTTTTTTGTTCGTGACGTTCAGGACAAGTTTCTTGATCCCGGCAGCGGTCTCGATGTCGACCTGTTTTTTATTGATGATCCGGTTATCGTAGAGGTATTTGGCGAAACTGCGTATTCCGTTGCCGCACATTTCGGCCTCGCTGCCGTCAGGGTTGAATATGCGCATCCGGTAGTCGGCCGTTTTGGAATTGAGCAGGATCAGTATGCCGTCCGAGCCGACGCCGTAGTGCCGGTTGGATATGCTGACGGCGAGCTTTTTCAAATTCGGGACGGAGCGCTTTCTGGAGTCGATTATGAGGTAGTCGTTCCCGGTCCCTTGCATCTTGGTGAATTTAATCATGGCGTTCATCCTGTTTTGCTTCGTGGTTAAAATGTATAGCATACCGGTAAAAAATGTAAAGTATAAATATTATGAAAAGTTCAAAGTCCGGAATCACGATTATGGGGGTGCCCCACCGGGCGGTGGAGGGTTATAATGGCATTATCCGACTTTTTTACTGATTATCCGTAACGGGGAATACGATAAGAAAATAGTACTATAGTATAATTGTCAATCATATGAAAAGTATCCATATCCTGACCGGTTCGCTGCTCGTCTCACTGCTGATCGCGATATTCCTGTTCATTGACGATTCTGACATGACGGCCATGGGCCGGATGTCGTGGGTCCATAAAAACAGGGAGACCGCGACCCGGCTTCTGGCGATCCCGGTCCTCCTGTACCACAATATAGACGGTAAGGGTCCCTTTTCCATCGACGCCGCTACCCTGCGCGAGCACTTTCAACTCATACGCGACCGCGGCATCCGGGTGATCCCGCTGAGAGAGCTGATCCATCGGCTCGAGAACCCTGTGCCGTACCGGGAGAAGGTGATCGTTATCACCTTCGATGACGGTTATGGATCAATGAGCAGCAAGCTGCTCCCGCTTGTGAAGGAATTCGGTTATCCGGTGACCCTGTTCGTGTATGTTGACATGATTTCGTTGAGATCATCAAAAAATCTAACATGGAAAAAACTCAGGGGGATGGACCGGCAGGGGATTGATATCCAGGCGCACTCCATGAGCCACAAGGATCTTGTGAAGCTGTCAAAGTCAAAAGACCCCGGTGACAGGAGAAGCCTGTACGAGGAGTTGTATCTTTCGAAGAGAGTACAGGAATTATATCTGAATAAAAATATCGATTACTACGCGTTCCCGTTCGGGAGATACGACCTCACTATTATCGACCTGGCGGCGAACTCGGGGTATCGAAGGGTTTTCTCAACCGACTACGGCTCCAATATTATTACAAGAGATAACTATTGTCTCAGGAGACAGCATATCAAAAGCTCGTATTCTCTGAATTACATTGACAATATTATCAGATAGGCCCTGTCATTCTCACCACCATGCCGTGGGTTTCTCCGCACTGATCGACAAATGAGCGACGTTCATTTATTGTTATACATATACTTGCATCGTGTTCAGAAGAAATGGATAATATGTCTGATAGCAAAGAATAATGAATTTTGAGCAGGAATCATCATTAATTTTTTTATTGACAAATAACAGTACTGTTGATTAATATTAAAAACTTTTTCAAAACTGCCTTCAGTTTACATATACAACCTGTTTACATATACAAAGATCATAGAGGAGTGGATTTGGGAATGAGAAGGATAATCGCATTAACCCTGTTTTTATTTATAAATTATACAGCCATCGCCCTGGCGGAAGAATCTGTCTCTGTTGATAATCTGAATATACAGGAATACAAAGGACGGTGCGGCGTCTGGATGACTGCAGAATCCCAGGCGAAACTTAATTTTTTTATAAACAAATTCAGCATTTCGATGAAAGACATCCAGGATGTCAACGGGACTACGATAACCTGGGGTGAGACTATCTTCGTGCCGTATTCTGAAAAATATCTCGGAGAACTTGAAGCGCGGGGAATCAAGCGCGAATCGGTCGTAAGCCAGAAGAGCGATTTTATCTGGCCCATCACAAATGTTCAGAACATTTCTTCAACGTTCGGACAGAGGGGGGGGAGGTTCCATACGGGCGCCGACATGCCGGCCACGAAGGGAACGCCGGTCGTTGCCGTCATGGATGGCCGGGTCATATCGACGCGTTATGACGGAGGGTTCGGTAATACCGTATGCATCGAGCACCGTGACGGCTTCATCACACGGTATGCTCACAATTCCATGATCTTTGTCAAGGCAGGCGACTATGTGAAAAAAGGACAGGTCGTTGCCCTGGTAGGAAGCACCGGAAACTCGACCGGTAATCACCTTCACTTTGAAATCAGGTATAATGACATTCCGCTCAATCCGCTCGATTTTCTCCCGTACAAGGAAAACCTGGCCGAATCACATGCGATCCGTAACTGGAAATAACAAGTATTTGTAATAGATAAAAAAAGCGGCATTGGATGATGCCGCTTTTTTGTTATAAACCTGCCAGCCTGTTACGCTGCTATTTGCCTTCCGGTTTGGAGCTGTCCTCTACGTTCTTCTCGATATCGATTCCGTTTTTCTTCAGCATCTTGTCCGTTTCAGCGTCAATGCTATAGAGTGAGTTGATCATCACACCGATCTTATCCGGGGTGGGCAGGCTCTTCTTGATGATCTCGGCTTCTTCCTGGGTCCCGTAATAGGCCAGGTTCGTAATCCTGCCGATTATCTGCTGAATGTCTTTCTGGGTGTTTTTCTCGATGCATATGATGTTCGGGCCGGATTTGTATCCCCACTGGAAACCGTCGCTGCACTGCACGGTGAACGTTTCCGTCACGCCGTCGCCGTCACCGTCTTCCGCGTAGTAGACCGTGCCGCCGTCGCTGGTCCTGGCGGACGCGGAAATCGCGAATTTAGGATCGGGGCTGTCAAAGGTTCTTCGGGGCAGCAGCTTGCGGCTTACGACCATCTCGCTTTCTTTACGGTTTACTATCAGTGAAAGGAATATGGTTACGTGTTTTTTAAGGAACTGGTCCCTCACGCTGGAGTAGAGCTCGTTGTAATTTTTCGACACCCAGTCCTTGTCGGTATTTCTCTGCACCTCGATCCGACGGTCCGTGACCATGACGTAATCCGGTTTTCCGTCGATCAGGTTCAGCCAGAGGTTGGGGATCAGCTTGTTTCCCTGGTCGAAGGTGATCCTGTTGAAGTACACCTGCTCCGGGTTGTCGTATCCGTCCTGGATGAGGAAAATTTTCTTGTCCCTGATTATCATCAGCAGGGCAAGGGAGTTATCGGTCCTGTCAGGGTTGAGCGCGTCGGGCGTTTTCTCGAACTGCTGGAACGCGATCCGGTCAGTATCGTAGCTGCTGATTTTTTTTATGTCAAGAAACGTGAAGCTCAGGTCCTTGGAATAGAGAGACGGCACCTGGAACAGTATTGATATGGTGAATATGCAGATAATTCCTTTAACGATCTTATGTGGCATTGAGGGTCCTCCATGATTCGGATGGGGGAAGCGCGCCCCATCGCTGATTCCGTACTGTTAGAAAGTAATAGTTATTGGCAATTTGTCAAATATTTTTCACGATTCCCCATTTTGCCCTCTTTGTTTTCTTTCCTTTTTCCACTTCGCCTTGTCAATTTTTGTCCAGCTTTCAACCACGTGGCGGGCAAGAGCCTGCTCCCTGTCGGCGCGGGAAGGGCTTTTCTTCTCCGGTTTCTTCTTCAGATGGCGCGTCCGCGCCCGGAGCTCTTCGTCCGCCTTCCGGGTGAGGGACGCCTCGGCCCTGATGAACTCTTCCGCGAGATCGGGGCCCGGGGCGCCAGCCGCGAGGTTATCCGCGGTCGTTGAAATCCGTTTACGGTTCACCAGGCCCTGTAACAGCTCTTCCGGCGCCGCGGCAGCGCCGCTGAATGACGCGGCGAGCGAACCGACGATTGAGGCGAACGGTGCGGAAGAGCCCCCTTCCGCGGCCGCACGGTAGAGTATCCGCCCGTCATCCCGGTAAAAGGAGGTGAACGCGACGGCATAGGGCAGGAGGGCGGACGGCATGTTGACCGTGGCCCGCGTGATACGGTTCGGGATGGTCCTGTTGAGATGCGAGCAGATTAAATCTTCAGCGGCGCCGGGCGAGTCGGCGCCGGCTACGAGCGCGAGGATTTCCGCGAGTACGCGGACCTCTGCCGCGAGGACGCCGGGATTCGCCCCCGAAGCGAAGACCTGCGCGGAGCAATCCGAAGCTATCATCTCCTCGAGCGCCGCCGCACAGGCAACAGCCGCACGGACCGGGTCGGGTCCTCCCTGACCATCCTCAGCAAGCGACTTCAGAAGAAAGACATGGAGCAGTCCTGCCGCCAGCGTCTTCGGGTCTGCGGTAAAGAGACGAAGGAAACCGGTCGCATCAGCCAGGATCTCTGCGGGAGCAGTGCGCCTGAAGGCCAGCGGCGCGAGCGCTGCCAGTATCCTCGTCGACGGATATGCCGACTGCACGGGTCCCCCCACCCGGTCCTTGCAGCGTGCGATGAAACCGCTTTCTATACCGTCCGGGTAACGAAAAATATCATATCCGTTTTCAGCGAGTGCCGGAGAATCAGTCATGCTCCGGAAGAACGCGTCGATACAGGAGCCCTTCCGGAGGCAGGACATGCCAAGCAGGAGCATAAACTGGGATATGGATGAATAGAGACCGGGTTTTTTCCAGCGGTCCATTTTGCCCTTGAGCGCCGGTTCGGGATCGGGATAACCGGACAGCTGACCGAAGCAGGATTTTATATGCCCCCTGCTCATGCCGTCGAGAGGCGTTCCAAGGGCGTCTCCCGCGATGATTGAGAATATGATGGCGGGGGTGATATCGCTCATGAATTATTTCATCAGCTCGATGATCGAGAGCACGACCTTCGTTCCGTCGACCAGGTCGCGGATCATGACGTATTCATTCGTGGTGTGGACCTTCATCATGCCGGCAGAGAGGTTGATGGCCCGAATGCCGGCCTTGTTGAAAATGTTCGTGTCGCTTCCCCCGCCCGAGACCATGAACTGGTGCTGTATGCCCACGCGCTCCATGGCCAAGCGAGCGATGCGCGCGATGCCGTCGTCCGGCCGTATGGTGAACCCGGCGTATTCCATGGTGCGCGCGATGGCGCTCCGGGCACCCGAGCGTGCGGCAGTCTCACGGACCACGGCGCGAATAACGGCTTCCTGCGCCTTGAGCTTCTTGAGAACGAGCGACCGTACCTCGAGCACGCACGCGGCCTTTTCCGCAACGATGTTCGTGGCGCGTCCGCCCGTAATCGTCCCGATGTTCGCGGTCGTCTCGTGGTCCAGGCGTCCCGTCGGGAGGCGCGTGATGATCTCTGAGAGCACGTTAATCGCGTTGATGCCCCGCTCGGGCTCCATCCCGGCATGTGCCGCTTTGCCGGTGATGGTGATGGTCATGGTCGAATGGTAGGGGGCCTGGAGCACGATTTTCCCGATTTGCCCGTCGCTATCGAACACGAAGGCGTGCTTCGATTTGAGGAGGGACATGTTGAACGCCTTGATGCCGTGGAGACCGACCTCTTCCGCGCAGGAGATGAGGATCTCAACCGGTCCGTGCGGCATCCCGGTCTCCCTGATATACCGGAGGGCTTCGATGAACATCGCGATCGCGGCCTTGTCGTCGCTGCCGAGGATGGTGGTTCCGTCCGAGGTGATCTTCGTGCCGGTAACCAGCGGCCGGACGTTTTCGCAGGGGGTCACCGTGTCCATGTGCGCGGAAAAGAGGACCGGCTTCCGCTTTGCGTCGCCCTTCAGGGTCAGGAGAAGGTTTTTCGATTCGCCGCAGGGAAGTTCTCGTACGGACGCACCGAGCTCTTTTGCGCTCTTCCGGATATAGGCCCTCATCGCGTCCTCTTTCCAGGACGGCGAGGGGATCTTCGCCATGTCAGTGAAGGTTTTAATCAGCCGCTTCGTATTGATATTATACATGAAATGAACCTCAACCCTACATGCTGCTCAGAAATTTCTTTATCTTCAGGGTGTATTCCTCAACGATGGCGTCCCGTACCGCGATGGTTGTGCCCTCGCCGAACAGATGGACCAGAGGGTTCGACGCGTCAGGGAGCGCCAGCACCCAGGCATTCTCCTCGTTTATGCGAATCCCGTCAATCAAATCGCATTTTTTCTGGTCCGCATCCGAGGTAAGGAGGCGCATGACCGCCGCTTTCTCCTCGGCCGTGCAGTAGATGGAGGTGTGGATAATGTTCCCCTTCGGGAGCTGCGGCTTGATCTCCCGGAGCGAGGCGTTCTCGAGGCTCAGGAACTCGAGCACCCGGAGGAAAATGAACATCGGGTCATACCGTATCTCCAGGTAGGGGAATCGCCCCGCCGGGCCGCCCCGGAACAGGTCCGTCACGTCCGCCGGAGCCCGGAGCCCGGTGGTGGTGCGGATCACCTCTCCGCCGGCGTCGCGAATCAACTGCTCGAGCATCATCGAGGTCGTGACCGGCACATTGATGATCCGGTCCTTCCGGTATTTAAGGTAATAGAGACAGAGCAGCGCGACAAGGTCCTCGTCGGTCAGGATCTCGCCCCCCTCGTCCACCACGGTGATATGGTTGCCGTGGGGGCCGACGATGACGCCGATCTCGCCGTTCATTCTCGCCATCTTCACGATGTTCTTGATCGCCTCGCGGGTATCCGATCTTGTCTCTTCCTCGCTTGCGAATTCCCGTATCTGGCCGCGCAGCACCATGGTCTCGCAGCCGTATTCGGTCAGGAGCTCGGGGAAGACGTGGGATGCCGTTCCGTTAAAGCAGTCGACTATGATCTTCCACGTCCGGGACGACGGCAGCGCGTCGCCGATGTAGGAGCGGGCGTTGTGAATGTACGACTCCACGTAATGGCTCGGGTACACGAGCCGCCCGGTTTCAAAG
>ERZ795059.2691-NODE-2691-length-18068-cov-12.460723_pt1 | contig 18068 bp, 7 predicted proteins | sample MGYA00375143_ERZ795059 | MGnify/ENA primary metagenome ERZ795059 (study PRJEB30188, sample SAMN05720168) | activated sludge metagenome | isolation source: Anaerobic digester | place: USA | collected 2015-01-07 ... | reverse complement strand
CGCTCCGCGCAGGCTACCTGCGGTTACTTGAAATTAAACCGCGTTCGCGATTGAAGATTATTAAAATTAAATCGTATTTTCTTTAGAAAACTAAAAAATTTACTTTCTGTTTTTTACTGACCGTTTCGTCTGATTGTTCAGTAAAAAAGTGGAATTTTTTTGAAGCGCGCTCAGATAAGACGAAGAGCACGTATTAAAAACTCGGATTTAAAAATTATTATTAAATTTTAAAGATTAATTCGAGTTTTACAATGATTTGTTTTTATTCGCGTTGATTGGCGGTTTAGGAAGCGAAACCGTAAACTTAGAACCGTAACTCAATTTACTTTCGACAGAAATAGAACCGTTATTTTTTTCAATCAATTCTTTACAGAGAATTAATCCGAGTCCGGTTCCTCTTTCATTTGACGAGCCTGGAGTCGAACGCGCCGTTTCCAGTAAAAATAATTCTTTTATTCTGTTTTCCTCTATTCCGATTCCATTGTCCGATACGGAAATAAAAACGTTTGTATCGCCGCTTGAAACAGAAACGACGATTTTCCCTGATTCATTAGTGAATTTAATAGCGTTAGCGAGAAGATTTTGAATTACAGATCTAATCATATTGTAATCGGCAAAAATATTCGCCGGAGAATTTTTCGATACGGTTTCTATAGCAATATTTTTTTTTGAAGCGTTCATAGAAAGAATATCGACAGTTTCGGAAATCAATTCAAAAATATCAAATTGTTCAGGAAAAAAATTAAAACGTCCGGTATTGAAAGAAGCCCACTGCAACAAATTGTCGAAGAGATTAAAAATATTCTTGGCTGTTCCGTTGATTTCCGAAGCCAGACTCCATATCTGCTCGGCGTTCGATTCTTCAACGTATCTTGTCAGAAGGTCGGAGTATCCAAGCAATCCCGTAAAAGCGTTTTTCATATCGTGAGAAATAATCGAAAACAATTTATCTTTGCTTATATTCAACTGCTTGAGTTTTTCGGAATATTTCTGAAGTTTTTGTTCAAACGCTTTTCTTTCCGAAGCATCGCGAAAATTTGAAAGCACGTATTTTCTACCGGAAAATTCTATTATGTTCAAAGTCAAATCCATAAAGCAAATCGAACCGTCTTTTTTTTTTATATGTTTATAAGACAATACCGAACCGTAAATCTTGAGTTCGTCAATCAAAGATTTCTTTTGATTTTCCGATATATCGTCGAATAAAACCGAAAAATGTTTTCCTATCAATTCGGCCGGCGAAAAACCCAGAACATTTTCCGAAGCTTTGTTTATATCGACAATTTCTCCGTTGGTTCCGTTTGTGATCATTATAACATCCAAAGAATTATCAAAAACAGATTTATATTTTTCAAGCTCTATCATATCGTTATTTTTCGTTTTATGTTTCATACTTTAATTTTAAACTCCGGTAATTTAAAAAAATATTCAGATTTTCGCAAAACCGCCGACGTCAAAAAAACTACGTTATTACAAGTATAATAATATTATTCGCGGATAGCAAGCATTAAAAACATCAACGCTTCCAATACTCCGCCGCTGATAGTTCTTGCTTTATCAGAAATAGTATTGCAATATTCGATTTTACCGCGGGGGTCAATGTCGCCAATCTTCTGACCAACAGCTACAACAGTCCCGTTCATTATCAATCCGCGTATCACGCCTGATATATCCGCTATTACAGGTTTTTCTTCAACATAAGCGATAATATCTCCTTTATTTACTCGAGCTCCGATATCAAAAACATTTTTTATTAATCCCGAACAAGGAGAACGCAAAACCCGTTCAGTAGTATAACCGGATATATTGCCAGGAATACCCGTATCTTTTTCCGCGAAACCTTTATATATAATTCTGCCGAGATTATGACCCCTGCTTGTTTCTATTACAGCGTCTACGTCTACGCCGGCGCAATACCCCGGACCAAGCGCCAAAGCGATACGAGCCATATTTTTATTTGTTCCAATATTCTTTTTAGCAAGAGTGGCGTCAATTACGGCAAGCGGTTTTATTTTTTTTAATATAGCCAACTCGGGGTCTATTAATACCGGAATTTCATTTTTATCAAGAACCTGTTTTATTTCGTCAAATGAATTCGCAATCCTCGCTTTAACGGATTCAATTTCTGTAAAACCAGAATAAACCGCGTTTGCAAAAGATACAAGTCTTCTTATGACAAGCGGTTTGTCAATTTCAGTTATTAAAACCTTGAATCCGGCTTTGAAAAGCCGATGCGCTGCGCCCGACCCTAAATCGCCTCCGCCGCGCAAGATTACTAAATTATTTAATTCTTTCAAATTTTTTTTCCTTGAAGGAAGACAATGCTGACGGAAAAGAAAATTTTTTAAATTTATTTTTTATAGTCTCAATATCTTCTTTGCATTCGTCAATTTTGTTAAGCAATAAATAAAAATTTTTTACCGGGCTTTTATCATAATAAACCCCGATAATTTTGTTAAACATTTCAAAAGTTATCGTCCCGCTTGTTTTAAACCCCGGAAAAGTTTCAAGAAATAAATCCAATCTGTGAAAAATATCCGGACTTAATTTCTTATTGAGAGAATCGAGTCCAAGAACCAAAAAAATTTTAGAAGCGTTTTTTGAAACAACAGGTTCGTTTATATTCGGGAACTTTAGCGGCTTCATTTTAGCGCCGTCCGCTTCGACAATAATCGAGTAATCGGAATTATTATAAATTTCATCAAGATATTCAGGTTCAAAACCGGTCAGTTTATTTTCAAGGATTTCCGAACGAACATAACAGCAGCCGTTCGCGATTTTCTCTTTATCAAAAACTACCGGAGCGGTTATCTGATTCTTCCCGATTTTCGTAGTGGTCGTAATAAAACATTTTTTTTTACGCGACAGATAAAAATCAAGCAAATAATTCATTAAAGAGGTTTTGCCGCCCGCCCCTATGATATAAATATATTCCTTTTTTTTTATATCAAAAAACTCATCCATACAATAGCTGATATTCAAATTATTTTGAAAATTTTATTACGTATCCCTCAAACGCTTTCCTGATTCCGCCTTTTTCATCAATAATTGAAAGTTCCGCAGAAACAGGTTCTTTTGAATAAGGAATAATTCCGTTTATAAATCCTTTTTCCGACACAGGCATCAAAAGCGAGCCGGATTTTACAGTCAATTCTCGATTCAATTCTCCGCCTATCTTTAAATAAGGCAAAGAGCATTTTATAATATTTTTGTCTATTTCAACGTTATTTCCGGTTATTAACAAAACGAGTTGCTCAACAGTTTCATTGCCCGCATTATCTACAATTAAAATTCTGACAAATTGTATTCCCTGTTCAAAACTGATTTCAGCCGTAAATTCGCCTTTAGAATCAATCGCCGCTTTAGCTCCGTTTATATACGCGGTATTTCCGGATTCTGTTTTTCCTTTGAACAATGTCTTGTCCGCCGATACTGACATATCCGCAGGTTCAAATATAGACAATTTTGGTTTTTGGGTTTTGAGAATTATAGTCCTGAATTCCGACGGTTTACCTTCAATATTATTCTTATCTACGGCTGTTACGCGCCAGTAATATGTTCCGTCTTTTTCCGGAAGAAATATTTTAGCCGTTTCAATATTAATATGCGAACTTTTAGAGTTAATTATTCCAGAAACAAGAATATTCTTAAATTCATTTTCAGAGGCGATTTCAATTTTATAAGCCGTCGAATTTTCAGTTCTATTCCATTCCATAGCCGCATTATTTTTATTGACCAAAAATTTATCCGAAGGAAAAATCAATTCAGGCGTTCCGGCGGACGGAATCAGTATCGAATAATTTTTAAATATTTTTTCAGGTTCTTTGCCCGCTTCATAAAACGCTAAATTCAAAGGTTCTAAAGCCGAAGGCGCCGGAAAAAAACCCGATATTTTTCCTTCGCTTGAAACAGGCAGGCAAATACCGTTATTAATTAAATTCATTCCGCTTTTTATTTCTCCTTGAACAGTCAATGTTTTGGAATAAGATTTAATTACATTATTCTCTACGGAAATATCCTCTCCTTTTACAATGAAAAACATCTGTTTTTCAGAATAATTGCCGGCTTTGTTAACCGCCTTAATATTTACGCAGGCAATCCCCGGTTGAAATATCATCCCCGCTGAAAATCCGCCCGATTTATCCGCGATAATTTTAGAACCGTTAATAATAATTTCATTTTCGGAATCTGTTGCGCCGGATATTATTATTTTATTTTCTATAACGGATAAATTTTCAGGAGATTTGATTTCAAGCGCCGGCAAACGCCTGTCTATTACAAAACTTCTCGTTAACGAAGGTTTCCCTTCGAGCCCGTTCGCCTCAAATCCAGTGATTCGCCAATAAAATTGTCCTTCGGGAATATCGTTAATTTTTATTGTTTCCTTATTTAAGAAAGCTCCGCTTTTTGGAATAATCGCGGAAGCTTCCAACACGGCAAACATCGTATCGTAAGCAATCTCAATTCTATATGCGGCGGCTTCCGCGATTTTACTCCATTCTAAATTCAATTCATTTTTATTTGTTAAAAATCCATTGTCGGGAAAAAATAGTTTCGGCATATCGGGAAGCGCAATTGGCGCCGAAGGAGATTTTCCTTTTTCTGTTATAGAACCGAACCCTTCATTTATTTCAACGGTTTTGCCGGAAGCCGAATTTTCCACAACTCCTTCATTAACGGATAATTTGGATTTCAATAATTCCGTGTCAAAATCGTATATAAATTTTGTTCCGCGAATACCGACAACTGATATAGGAGTTGAAACGGCAAATTTAGTTTTATTATTCAAATTTGTTTTTTTTACAATGTCAGCGCTTAAAGAACCGAACGAAAGTTTAACGGGTTTCATTTTTTCAGAAAGCTCGGGAATTTGAAACTGAATCTGCGAATTTTCTCTTATAAAAAAAACGTCTCCGTCTTTTGTTTTTACCGAAGCTCTGCTATTTGCTTCAGTTTTAAATTCAGTTCCTTCCGGAAAAGAATCGCCGCGATTCGCTTTAAACCAATCGTCTTCCGAAGTTCTTCTTTGCCATACGTTTCCGCTTAAACTTTCAATAGTATAAATTTTCTCGTCGTTAACCGGAATTTCAATAACGGTTCCAACAGGTATTGATAAAGGATTTTTTATTTTATTCAATTTAGAAAGCTCTTTCCATTTATTCGAATCGCCAAGATATTTTTCGGCAAGAGTAAAAAGAGTGTCTTTTTCTTTAATCTTATATTTCATATTCTCCGCGGAAATATAATTTGAAAAAATAAAAATAAAAAATATAACAATAATTTTACAAGAGAAGTTAAAATATAATTTCATAGATACGTCACATCCTACATAATAATATCAATTTAATTTTAATCCTATTTAAAATTTAGTCAAGTATTTTTCCCGTTGTTTGAAAACTCGGGGCGCAGTTTAAAGAAATGGAAATTCTAAAAAAAATAATTTAACAATTTATTAGGCATTGGAAGCAAAACATCGGACAAAAAACAGTTTTACTGTAATTATGAATTTTTAATTACAAATATCAAATAACCGCATCCGTTAAATCAGTTTAATCTATTTACATCTGTGTTAAGATGTTTTTTAACGCTGATTGATTACAGATTTAACAGATTTACACGGATTTTTTATTTTTTATTATTTTGTTATTTATTGTTCGAGGTTGGCTTTTTCTATTTTCGTGAACTCGACCCATCAGAAGAGCGCAGTCGGAAATTGTTCCAGTAAAAAATTACAAAATAATAAAGGATAACGGATTCATATATCCGCTTTGATGAATAAATCTCTTCAAAGAAAAATGACAACAAAAAAGCAAATCGGAAAAATCTGAAATCTTGAATTTTTTTTCTAAAATACCGTTTAATAATTTTTCATTTCTATTATCAATAAAAATCGCAATATTTAAAATCATTTTTTTAATCTTATATATTTTTATTTTGTTGATTTGAGAAACCGAAGAAATTAATTCGCCGCCGGTTATAATCTTTTTATCAAATAAATACGCGGAAACAAAAAAATCAAGATTTTCCGGAATTAAAGATTTATATTTCATCTTTTTTAACGACTCTGATTCTTGTTCGCTAAAAATTTTCATATCATAAAAAACCGAGTAATACAAAATAACTGAAAACATTATCGAATCATTTTCCGACATTTTATTATCCGCTAATTTTTTCAACCAAAATTCAGAATTGAATTTATTGAAATGCAGGAAATTTACATATTCAACAACAGATCTGAAATTTTCAGAACGGCTGATAATCGAGGAATTAGTTTTGATAAAATAATCTACCGCGGGATTAAATTTGGTGAAACAAAAAAAATCGTCGGTAATAAACTTAAAAATTTCTTCGGAATTTAAAACATAATCGGGAACCCTTTCAAACTTTGAGATAATATTAAATTGTTCGGAATTATTATTAATAAAAAAATTATTTAAAATTACGCTGTCCGCTTTGACTGCGTCGTTTTTTATTATGAAAACATTGGAATTATCAAAATTAAATTTTGTCATATCAATACTCTGCAAAATTTGTTTGCCGCTTTCACGCAAACGCAATTTAATATCGTTATGAATAATAGTGTTGAGATTCCAACCCGTATCAAGATTCCAGCCTTTAAAATAATTTTTTCCATCAAGAATTATATTGTTTTTAAGATTTGATTTAGCGATTTCAGAAGCCGCTCTAAGAGACAGTTTATTTCTATAATTTGCAATATATTTCCAATCAACGACTGTTTTAAAATTATAAAAATAAAAAACAAAAAACAACATAATAATATAAAGGTATTTTAATTTATTTTTTTTTATTAAAATGAATAAATTTCCAGTAAAAATTGAAATAAGCATAGCGAACGGTAATCCTGAAGCGAACAAAAAATGAGCGTTGTCAATTTCTTTTACGGGTCTGCTAATTATAGGAAGAATAGCTAAAAAAATCCACGACGCCAAAAAAATTACGGCATTCAAAATATGATTTGATTTTTGCCGTTTTAAAATGAAACCGGCGATTAATAAAACGTATAAAATAAAAGGACCAACTGAATTATAAGAATAAAAAAGCGAATAAATCTTACCTGCAAATAATATGAAAAATCGAGCCGGATTTCCTTCAAAACCGTGAAAAGAAGCTCCGTTAAATAAAACGAATCTATAACTTATTATTATTATAGAAATAATCATATGCGCGGAATTTTTTTTCAAAGCGCCAAATATTGTATTATTTCTTATTATTATTTCATATAAAAACAAAATCATCGGCAATATATAGGAAGTTTCTTTAAAAGAGTAGGCGCAGACAATCGCAAAAAAAATTATAACCGGCTGTTTTTTTTTTATATAGCAAAATACAGCTAACGACGAAAAAAACAAAATAAATAATTCGCAAGAATCAAGCGCTTCAAAAACTCCGTAAGGTATTAATGACGGAAAAAAAATTATCAGCAGACAAGACATTATAGCTGAAATCTTTGATTTTAAAATTGATAATACTATTTGATATACAAAATAGAGAAAACCAAAAAAAGCTAAAATTCCGATTATTTTTAAAAATACGACATTTGCTCCAAAAAAAACGTAGTAGAAATAATATGTCAAAGAAATACCCGGTCTAAAAAAATCGTATTCGTTTGTAATTCCAAAAACATGCTCTCCAAAAATATATTTAAAAATGTCCGTGAATTTTGAAATATTCGGAGGAATATAATTGAATAACTGGCTGTCTTCCATACCTAATAAATTAATATCTTCAAGAAAAGGAAAATAAACAAGAGCCGTTGAAAAAACAATTAAAAACAAAGGAGAACCGCATATTTTTTTTAAACAACCCGCTATATTGCCCATTTCATTTAATCCCGAAAAAATCGTTTATAAGATATTGCGTTAAAGTTTCATTATACGCCGTATGTCGGGCGAGGTCTGTTTTTTTAAAAAAAATTATTTTCGAAGCGTAATCATACGAATTAACATAACAAAAATCCTGAAACAAATAATACGCCGTATTTTCAGAAAAAACTTTCTTTTTGACGGTTGGCAGATTCTTATACTCCGAAACCGCAATTTCAAAAAATTGCTCTTTATAAAACTTATCCTTAAAATAATATAATTGAACGTCTATATAATCTCCGGTCTGCGTGGAAATCAAATGATATATTATCATTTCAAAAATGTTATACGACGAGTTCAAATCAACGTAATCCGATACCGGTTTGCCAGTCAAATATTCTATTGAATCGATTTTAAAATAATTGTCGAAACCTTTCTTATTGTAAATTTGAAACTTGTTTTGGCTTTCTTTATCGCCGCAATTCGGCAAGGTTAAAACGCAGATAAAAAATATTATTACAAAAACTTTAGTCATAATTATTCTATCATTTTTAAATAACGTTTAGCTTTCTCATTATCGGGATCAATCTGAAGAATTTTTTTCCATTTTTCTTTAGCGGCCGAAAATTTCTCGGCTATATAAAGTTGTTTTCCCTGAATGAATAATTGTTCAATTAATTCGAGTTCTTCTTTCGTAAATGTTTTGCTTATAACAACCGCGGCGGCGCTGTATCCCTGTTTTTTCATAGAATCCGCGACGTTTTTGATAAGAGTTTGGATTTCAGGAGTTCTGTTTAAAATTTTATTCAGATATTGAAGCGATTTCTGGTATTCCCCCGAAGCGTAATATTTGACAGCGTTGTTATAATTTGCAAAATCCAGATTTGAAATGCGTTTTTCTTCCTGAATTTTAGCGAGTTCGGCGTTTATTTTATTCATCAAATCCGACTGCCATTTTGAATCGTTTAAGAATTCTCTGCCTTTCTCGATTTCATATTTTGCGAATTCGTAATTTTTTTCGTTAAAAAATTTGACTGCGTTTTTAAGATTCTGTTCGGAGCGCTGATTTAGAGCTTCTTCGATTAGTTTTTTACTTTCAAAGGTTTCCACAAGCGATTCGGGTCTTCTTACGAAATTTTGCGAAGCGGCTCTTAATTGTTCGAGCAATTTTTTATTTTTATCAGAATCGTCGATTTCAATAATTTTTTCAAGCGCGTCGATTTTCACGAAGATATCTTTGGAATTATCAAGAGTTTCGCATAATATTTTCAATTGCTGATTTTTTAGAGATAAATTTTGTTCTTCCTGATAGGAAGAATATTTCTTTTCGATTTCCATTAATAATTTTAAAGCGGTATCGTAAAAATCAGACGAATAATCGATTTTTTCAAGAATATTTTTAGCAAGGTCGTAATTCTTTTCATCCACAAGTTTTGAAGCGTCTTCAATAACCTTTTTATGTTCTTCAAAATTTCTCGTGACGGATTCGGATTTCAATTTTTTCAGGTTATTCAAATTAGCGGACAAGGATTCCACGGTATAGAATTCATCCTCGTCTTTTTTTTTGTCGAGAATATTTTTCAAATCATTAAGCATAACTACAGCTCTGTCGTAATTTTCATCTCTGTCCACAAGAGATTTGATAATACTCATATCGTTTTTATATCTTGTAATCCTGATTTTTCTGTTATATCCTATATTCCAGGATATTCCGATAGAAGAAACCGCCTCGGAACTGACTTTATTTTTATTGGTTTGAAAAGCGTAATTGAAAGTAAAATCGGAATAGTTCAAACCTACGCCCATAGAAAATTTATCTTTTGAATAGCCCGCTCCTAAATTCAAAAATTTTAATAAATCGTATTTTATACCAAGTCTGTAATCAAACCGGTTTTCAACATTTTCAAATTCAGGAATTATCCAAAATTTTGAAAACAAATTAATTGTGAGGGAATTTTTAATTCTCAAAGGCATTTTATCGTCGCCTATCGAATTTGACGCGAAATTTGAAATCGAATGGGAAATAACAGCGTTTTTAAAAGGTTTATAATTAGCAGCTATTAAAGCCGAGTATCCTTTATTGGAATATTGGCCGACTTCAATATTAAGATAGCGCAAAGATAAACCGAGATTAAAATCTCGTTTAAAAATTTTCATCTTTTGGCCATAACTCAAGATATAAGCTGAACTTCCGACTTTGAAACTATTCGAGGTTATAAAACCGAGATTATCTGTTTCCACAAAAAGTTTATTGTGGAGTTCCAGCGATAAATAGGCGAACCCGACGCCGCCTTTATAAAAGGGCTGCATATAAAAAAACGAATTATACGAAGCGTCAAGTATCAGAGCCGATTGATTAAACGTTAATGACGGAGAAACAATATTCGAAAGCAGCGAAGGATTAAACAAAACTGCCGACGCGTTTTTTTCATCGTGAATATCAACGCTTCCGAGACCGGTTTTAAAAGCGTCTACCGGCGCTTCAGCGGAAATATAATCGTCGACAAAAACTTTATCTCCGGCAATAATGCTTGCTCTGAAGACAAATAAAATTATGGCGGCGAGTAAAAAAAAGTTTAAAAATTTCGACATAAATTTATTTCCCTATTCCAATACCGAGAATTTTTGAAAATCCGCCGTATTCAATTTTAGCGTAATATCCCCCGACCGGAAGCGCAGACAAATCAATGTCAAAAAATTGATTTACCGTTCCAGAAACTAACGGAAAAGAATTTTCATAAACTAATCTTCCAAAAGGATTTATAATAGTCAAACGCATAGTATTTCCTGATTGCGGAGCCGTCGTTATGGATAAATTTATTTTTTTATTTAACGTTGGGTTGGGATAAAACAAAATTCCTCCTTCGGTAAAATTCGCGCCGAATAAAGTATAAACGCTGAAATGGTTGACGTCGGCGGAAGCGGAATTGTTCAATTCGTCAATCGCAGTATTGACTTTTATCCATTGATTATTAATTTCGTCAAGACAATATATTGAAATATATTTTTCTCTGATATCGGAATTATCTATAATTCCGTTGTTGTCAGAATCGAGCCAGTTAAAATAAATTCTGACAGGAGCCGCAAAATTAGGTAAAATCTGGTCGTTTGAATTTTTTGCGGTTAAACTGTAAATAGGTCTTGCGGAACCGAGCGATTTTATAAATCCGCTTGATTTAAGTAATTTATCGTCGGCGGCTATTATTTTTGCGTTATCATACGGATTTAATTCTGAAGCTGTAACATACATATTATTCGCATCGGGAATAAAGAGGTGAAGTTTCGGATTATTAAGCGAATCTCTGAAAATCACTACCGTGTCAGAATCAAGTTTTCCGCCGAATATAGTAAAAATCGTAAGATGATTTGTATATGTCATAACATAATTATCTGAAGATTCAACTATCGAATACGGCTGCTTTATCCATTTATTTTCCTGATTGTCAAAATAATAAATCGCAAGAAGCCGTTCCGATAAATCGGAATTGTCAAGGATCCCGTTATTATCGGCGTCCGGATAATTTATTTTAATAGCAATAGGCGAATCAAAACCCGTTATATTCAAACCGTTTGAAGTGAAACACTTAATATCGAATATTTTTCTGTGTATTCCCGGATTTTTTATATAACCGTTAAAATCCAATGAATTATCTCCAATAATAACCTGAGGATTATTAGCGGGCAGTTCCTCGACTATAAAATATGAATTGTCGGGAAGCGAATTAGCGGGAGTCAGTATTTCAAGATTGGAGCCAAACGCTGTGACTGACGATTCCGAATTACTAATTGTAGTTATAAACTGATATACTCTCGACTGATTAAGTTTGACGCCTGATATGTCGGAAATATTTTTTGAAATTACAAATTGATATTGTTTGCTCTGTTTTATCGAACAATATACGGTTATCGTAAAATTCGACGCGGAATACGAAAAACTGTCGGGAATAATTTTGGTTCCGTTTTCAAGCGTAAAATATATATTGTCGGAATTCATTGAGGCGGCGTCAAGCTGTTTGTTCAAAACAATATCTAATTTTGAAAAAGGCGCAACAAAATCTTTATCCTCGAGAAACGGGGTTTCCGCAAGAAACAAATTTGCGTCGTATGAAACGATTATCTGGTCTGATTGAGAAGCGTTTCCGAGTTCGTCTTTTGCTACCGCTGAAATCAGATTGGCTCCTACAAGCATACCGTATTCCGCCGACCAGAAAGTATCCGCGTAATTATTATTCTGAGCTAAAACGCCGTTTAAATAAACATAACTGTTTATAGGTTTTGTTCCGGAAACATTTATTGAAGACGAAGCTGTTTTATAATTATTCGCAGGTATTAGTATTGCCGGTTTATCAGGCGGCAGAGTATCAAGCAAAATTAAAACTTCGGTCTCTGAAAAATTTCCAGCATAATCGCAGGCTTTAATTAAAAAAGAATTTTCGCCTTCGCTTAATAAAACTTGATATTGCCAAGTGTTGAGAAAAATCAAAACGCTCTCGGTATTTCCGTTAACCGAAAGTTTTGAATTGAGTTCCATTGTCCCTGAAATTATTTGAATCGTATCTTTTGTCGGCGACATATAAACAACCGTAGGAACGGCGGGAGGAGTTTTATCTACTGTAACGGTTATCGACGCCGTATCCGATCTGTTATTCAAAGCGTCAAAACTAACGATTTCATAAATGGCGGCTCCTTCCGGCTGAACAAAAATTTTTGAAAACGTATCCGCTCCAAGCTGAACGTTAGAAACCGAACCGTTTATTTCTATGAAACTGCCCGCCTCTTTTATTCCTTTAATAATAACCGTATCAATATTAGAGATTGTATAATTGGTCAGTATAACAGGTTTCGACGGAGCTATATTGTCAAGATAGATTATGATTGAATCGGCTTCGGATTCTTTGCCCGCGTTATTTTTCGCGGTAACGAATATCGTATTGGCTCCGGACGTTAGACTTATATTTTTATGCCATGAAAAAGTATCGGTAATAACCGCGTTTAATCCGTTAACCGACACTATGATTGCAGTCGTGTCTTTTAAGCCGGAAATTATTATTGAAGCGGCTCCGGTTTCTATTCCATTTAAAGGCAGCATTATTTTTGGAGCCGGCGGAGCGGGTTCGTTTGCAAGACCGGTATCGATTTTTATTCCGTCGCTCCAAAACATCGGATTCGACGTGTCCGATTTGTTTCCGGCAATATCGGAAGCTTGGACTCTGGCGTAATATGTTTTTTCGTTTATAAAATAATCTCCGGTAATCATAATAAGATTCTGCGAACCGTTAACGGTTTCAGATGCAATAATGTTTGAAAATGAAATCGAATCCGAAATCTCAATATAATAACCCGCGATTTGACTTGAATCAAAAGGAGCGTCCCACGACCAAACTAAAGCGGTGTCAAAACTGAAAATACCTTCGTCGTAGCATTTTACGTCTTCGGGTTTGGTCCTGTCTATATAAACTATTTTAGTCGCTGTATCCGACCATAGTTCGCAATTATTTTCCGCGGCGTATTTTAAAACGTTCTGATATTCGGAATTAATTAAAACAGTATCTCCTTTTACAAACGGCGAATTATTCAGAGAATAATAAACGTTTTTAATACCAGATTCAAAATCGGAAGCAATAATCGAAATTATTTGACTGTCGAATTTTGCTGAAACCGGAGCATTATCGGTTATTGAAGGAATCGTATTGTCAAAAATTATATTGCCTGATATTGCAGAACTCGCCGAATTAACTATTCTTCCATAAATTGAATAATTATTAATTCCCTGAGACAACTGAAAATTATACATCCATTTGTCCGTATCAGACGCGACAGCCGGTATTGAATTCACAAAAACCAAAACTTCCGGCTCTTTAGCGCCGTATAATAAAACCGGCGTATAAGAAACAGTCGTGTCAATATCAGGACTTAACGCCGGTATCGGAACAATTACGTTTCCAACTTGTTTTGAATCATTTAATTCGGTAATATTTCCAGCCAAATCCCTTGCGTAAATTCCAGAATAAATAATGTCGCTGTCTGATAACGACGCGTTAAAAGATTTTATAAATGAAGATATTCCGCTTCCAGGATTCATAAATGTAAAATTATAATCGTCTTTTGACGGATTATTAATCCCTAGTTCGAATCTGATATAGTCAATTCCTATATGCGAATCCGAAACAGAGGCTTTTAAAACTATTGCAGTGTCGGTTGTGTCAATATAAAGTTTTTCTTCGTCGTCAAGCGTTTGAAAATTTGAAATAACCGGCGGCGTATCGTCGGTTCCGGTTCTGAAAATCCATGTTTTTGTTTGATTTAATGTTTTATGCGAGTCGTTTTTTAAATAACCGGTTATATCAAGTTTATATGTGTTATGAATACGAAACGGCTGTTGAGGTATCGCGTAAAACCCGGTCGTATCCGAATTGATTTTCAATGAATAATTTAACTTTTGACCGTTTTTACTCAATATGATGATAGTGTCCGTTATCGTCGAAGCGTCAAGTCCGTTGTTGGAATAAATATACAAACTGTCGGGTATGAAATTTAAAATTTCATTGTTGTCGAGCTGTGGCGATATTATTAAAAACGCCTCGGGATTATAATTCGCTATAATAGAATAAGGTTCGGATTTATTATATAAATTATCCAATGCGTAGACTGTTATTAAATTGTTGCCGACCGTTAAATTTACAGGAACCGAAAAAGCGTTTGAAACGAGATTTGTTTCGTAAACATTGTTCACTAATACGCCGAAAGCGCCTGATTCAACGGTTCCCGAAACGTAAACCGGACTTGAATACAAAGCAATATTATTATGCGGAAAAATAATAGCGGGTTGCGAAGGACCCGTCATATCTCTTACAATATTTAAATTTTTGACAGAAGTATTTCCCGCCGCGTCATATGCGATAATATTTACGCTGTTATTCCCTTCGGAAAATAATTGAATATTACAGAACCATTCGCCGGAAATAAAATTCAAGGAAGCCGGTAAACCGTTTACTCTCAAAATTTGAGTCGACATAGTATCGTAATTTCCGGAAAGATTTTGTTCGATTCCGGAATAAGGCGAAATATAATTCGCCGTTGGAACGGCAGGCGGCTCAGTATCGTAAATAATGCTATAAACCGAAGTTTCTGAAATATTACTAAACGTATCGGCGGCCGTAATATTTATCGTGTTATTGTATTGAGTAAAATACACCGTATCAATCCATTCTGCGGCAGATACTATTTTTGCCGGCTGATTGTTCACATATATCGTTTCCGCGTCCGCTGATTTTGTTCCGGTAATTACTTGAAAATGTTTATTAGTCGGAGACAATACGGAAGCCGTAGGTTTAGAAGGAGAAATATTGTCCATATAAATATTTATTTTAATTTCCTCGGATTGCGCGCCATAGGAATTTTTTGAATACAACGAAATAATATTTAATCCGTTTTGAAGGAGAATAAGTTTCGACCAATTATTTCCAGCAATATCGGCTTGCGAACCGTTAACTAAAACGAAAACTGCAGTATCTGTTTTTTGACCTGTTAAAGTGATATACGACTGATTAATTTCAGCGGGATAGCCGTTAACAAAAGGCGGTTCGGGTTTTGAATAAATCAGCAAAGAAGTATCTACAAATATTCCATTGCTTGGAGTTCCAAAATCCGAAATATTTCCGGCTTCGTCTTTAGATTTTACTCTGCAATAATACGTTTCGCCGTTTATTATTCCCGAATCGCTTGATATTATAAAATGCAATCCGCTTTTATTTAACCAACCGGAAAATAAAGGAGAAATAAAATTATTTAATTCGTCCACCTCGACATAATAGTCGATTATTGAAGCGCTGTCGGCGGGCAAATTCCATGAAAAATCAATCGAGGTATCGGCGCTAATTTCGCCGTCGTCAAAAACTGCGGTCGGAAACGGAGGAATTGAATCAAACTTCGCAGGTCTTAAACCGGCGGATACCTGACTCGCATTTCCAAGCGAATCATAACCGAAATATTCAATAATATTATTTCCGTTAGTATTAATTAAAACCGACGAACCGGAATTCCAGATACCTGAATTTACTCTGTAAAAAATAGTGTCTAAAGAACTTAAAGCGTCTGTCCCTGAAATTGTTATGATAAAAGGAGTATTGTAAATAGTTTCGGGAATATTCGAAAATAAAACAGGCGGAACATTATCGTATAACACCGTAAAATACGAGGTTTCCGAATATGTTGTTCCTATATAAGCCCGCGCTGAAATAATATTGGTTTCAGAAATTAAATCAGCCGAAATACTCCATTCAGTATCAGAAACGGATATTGCATTATAAGAATTATTAATCTTTACGGTCGACGCCGGATACTTTTTTCCGTAAAGAGTCAAAGGCGAAGTCCGGACAGAATTTTTTAAAATTGAAGAAAATACCGGAGAATCAATAACTATGCTTGAAACCGAAGTAAAACCCTTGTATTCAGAATTATTAAACTCAAAATCTTCGCTGTAAATCTTATAATAAATCGTATCGCCAACGTTCAAAATTGAATTTAACAAAAACGTTTTTGAATAAAATCCTGAATCCGGATTTATCCAGAAATAATTGTTATGCGAATACGAAGTGTCGTTTATGCTGTAAAAATAAGCGATAGTTTTTAACCGCGACGTATCGGAAATATTTGAACTAATAACTATTTTATTGTCGCCAATATCTATGGATAATCCGAAATTGTCCGTTATAGAAGGCGATATTATTAAAGGCGGTTCAAAATCCTTGATTTTAAATTTATTTATTAATGACCAATCTCCTGTTTTTACCGGATTTAATCCTCTGACCCGCCAGTAATATTGAGAATAAACCGCCGGTTTAACCGATATTGAATTTGATAATAATGCGGAATCTAAAAGCAAAACTCCGGAAAAATTTATGTCCGTATCAATTTGAATTTGATAAGAATCGGTATTTTCAATTTTTGAATCGGCAGACCAGCTAAAAAATAATTCGGCATTTGCCGAAGTATCTATATTATTTGATGGGGTCAATAATACCGGTATTGCGGGCGTGTTCGGAACGTTTGACAGATATACGCGCAAATCCGCGAATATCGTGTCTTTGTTGTCGGTTACCGACAGCGTTATCGTTTCGGCTCCGTATGTATCCGCAACCGGCGTCAAGTAAATTTGGTTGACAGTAATGTTTGCCGTTACTATATGTCCGGTTTCCGCGCATATTGCCCAATGCAGACTGTCGTATTTTACGTCGCTGTCCGCCGCGTAATTATTAAGATTTATTGTTATTGCTCCGGTGTTTTCAATATCGTTTATCGCCGGCAGCGGCTGCGTGAAATACGGAGAATGATTTGATACCACTATAAATTTTTGGCTGAGCGCGACTGTGTTTCCGGCTAAATCCGGTATCGTTATAAAATATGTGTTTGCTCCGGTCTGAAGACGCGGCTGAAAATACGCGCTGTCCGCGGTTATAACGGTTTGACCCGTCCAGTTTATTTGACCCGCTCCAGAATCCACGAAAACTGTTATATGCTGCGTGTCTATTCCGGCGGTATCGTCCGAATACCTTACAATTATTTCAGGATTCGAATCCATTGTCGAAATAAACGTCGTATAAGACGTTATCGCGGGCGATGTAGTATCGTATTTTATTATGTATATCTGCGTTGTGTTCGCGTATGTTCCGGTTGAATCCGCTCCTGTAAAATAAAAATTATAACTTCCCTGATAGGTAAAATTATAATTAAAATATATTCCGGTATCCGTAAAATTTGAACTCGTATCTATTAACTGGTTATTTACATAGAAAAATACCGTATCGGAAGCGCGTTGCTTGATTACCGAAAATGTGTTCGATTGAACGTTTGTGCACGCGTTGTTTGAAAAATTCTGCAATACCGGTAGCGCAAGATTCGGATTCCCCGATGATATTATTTTATTGATTAAAGACCAGCTTCCGCTTTGACGCGTATTTATTCCGCGTATCCGCCAGTAATATTCGCTTGTATGAACTGGCGTAAAATTATGCGAGTTTGACGCCGCGTAAGCGTTTATTATCGACGCTCCCACAAAATTTATATTCGTGTCAATCTGAATCTGGTAAGTCTCCGAATTTTCTGTTATTGAATCCGCAGACCATTGCAGCGTTATTCCTGTATATACCGGCATTTCATAATTATTCGCAGGCGCGGTTAATACCGGTATCGCGGGCGTGTTCGGAACGTTTGACAGATATACGCGCAAATCCGCGAATATCGTGT
>ERZ795059.2689-NODE-2689-length-18082-cov-5.735952_pt1 | contig 18082 bp, 11 predicted proteins | sample MGYA00375143_ERZ795059 | MGnify/ENA primary metagenome ERZ795059 (study PRJEB30188, sample SAMN05720168) | activated sludge metagenome | isolation source: Anaerobic digester | place: USA | collected 2015-01-07 ... | reverse complement strand
TCGATCAATTGTGGATAGCTGGCACCACCCTCAACCTTCATTTTTGATCCCGCTCTTGTATGATCTTCCTAATCGATCAATTGTGGATAGCTGGCACGTATCACGATGGTCTACACCGGCGCTCCCACCGCCTACGATCTTCCTAATCGATCAATTGTGGATAGCTGGCACATATATAATATATACAGAGACATACATAAGGCATAGATCTTCCTAATCGATCAATCTCATCGAGAACCAGAATGCTATCGAGAACAAGAATGCTGTCATTGACTCACTTCCAGGTTGTATTTGTAATTCGATGGTCACCTATATGGACACCAAAAATAACTATTAAAGAAAACGGGGCTAGGCCCGATGACCTAACCCCTTGAAATCATTGGTGCCCGGAGCCGGACTCGAACCGGCACGACCTTGCGGCCTGGGGATTTTAAGTCCCCTGAGTCTACCAATTCCTCCATCCGGGCGACGGAGCCTTTTAATAGCACGGCTGCACGCGGCGGAAAAGCGGATATCGCGGGTTATTCCTTTTTGTCGCGCGCGCGTTGACGAACGCGGCGAGGCGCTCTAAAACAAAAGGAGATTCGCTAACATCTCCCCCATAAGGATCGGTGATCCGTGAAGCTGACGCATTTCTTGATCCTGGCGACATGGTGTCTGGCGCTGACGATCTCCGGCGGCGCGGCCTGGGCCGACGACGAACCGCCCGCCGAGGAACCGACGCCCGCGCCCACGACGGTCGGGCAGTTCCAGTTCGGCAGCTACGGCCGGGTGCAGATCAGCGACGACATGGACGGCCATCGCGGCTATTCGACCAACGTCGTCGCGCACGGCCCGCGCCTCTTCGAGCCCAGCTACGGCGAGCTCGACTTCGCCTACACGATCGACGCGCCGGACGATTTCGGCAGCCGCATCCTGTTCACGCTGGCGCTCTTCGAGCCGCTGGCGCACTACAGCGGCGAGTACGATCAGACCTTCGCGGTGCGCAACATGTACGCCGAGGCGTGGGGCTTCGTGCCCTACGTGCCGGCGATCCGCGCGTGGGTCGGCTCGCGCATGTACCGCGGCGACGACGTGTACCTGCTGGATTTCTGGCCGCTGGACAACCTGAACACCGTCGGCGGCGGTCTGGGCTACGTGTGGAACGGGCTGGACGTGCGCGCGCACGTCGGCGTGAACCGGCTGGCCGACGATTATCAATTCCAGACCATCGAGGTGCCCGGCGCGGCCAACGGCTCGCGCGAAAAATTATTGCTCGACCGCCAACGGTGGATATACTCGGGCCGCGCGCAATACGGCCTGAACATCTGGCGCGGTCTGGGGATCAAGGGCGTGCTCTATGGCGAGAAGCATACGCTGGACAAGGGCGAACACATCAGCGAGGAACTGATGCACGGCGACGTGCCCGATTACGATCCGGACGTCATCGCCGCGACGCTGCCCGAGGAAAGCGGTTGGGTGTTGGGCGGGCAGCTCGGCTTGTGGGGCTTCGGAGCCAACAGTCATGTGAATCTGTTTGCGCGCTGGGCGCAGGACCTGGCGGCCTACGGCGAAGCGGGCGTGCCCTGGGGCCTGGACCGGGACGGCACGACCGCCGGGGCGTACGAGTTCGTCGGCGCGCTGTCGGCGAACTGGGAATTTTACTGGGCGGGCGTGCTGGCCGGCGGGTACCTCCGCAAGTTCAAGGACGCGGACGTCAACGAATACGACACCGACGATTTCGTCGAGGGCGCGTTCACGCTGCGGCCGGTGATTTTCCTTACCGAGCATCTGCACCAGGGCTTCGAGTTTTCCTATCAGGAGCACTACCCGTTCGGCCTGGATGAACAGTCGCAGGAGCATGAGGTCAGCAAGGTCACGCAGTACTCGCTGATGGAAATCGTCAGCCTCGGGCGCGGCAGCTACCGCCGCCCGCAACTGCGCCTGACCTACACGATCAGCCAACCCAACGGCTCGGCGCGCCGCACGTACCCGGAAGGCGATTTGCGCCGGCCCGATAAAACCGAGCATTTCCTCGGCCTGGGAGTGGAATGGTGGTTCAACTCAAGCACGCACTGATCGTCGCGGCGCTGCTCGCCTTGTTGCTCACGGCATGCGGCGAAGAGCACGAGACGAAGGACTTTACCGACGACGGCGACGATTCGGGCGACACGACGCGGCCGGTGATCTACCAACTGGTCGTGCGGCTGTTCTCGAACGTCAAGAACGTCAACGAGTGGGACGGCGACCTGGCGACCAACGGCGTGGGCAAGTTCGAGCACATCGACCAGGTCGCGCTCGAAGCGCTCCGCGAGTTGGGCATTACGCACATCTGGCTGACCGGCGTGCTGCAGCAGGCGACGAACACCGATTATTCAGGCCTCGCCTCGCCGCAGCCGGCCGACGACCCGGACGTGCTCAAGGGCAAGGCCGGCAGCTTCTACGCGATCAAGGACTACTTCGACGTGTGCCCCGATTACGCGCTGGATCCGGCGCAGCGGCTGAGCGAATTTTCCGCGTTGGTCGAGCGCATCCACGACGCGGGGATGAAGGTGATCATCGACTTCGTGCCCAACCACGTGGCGCGCACGTACGAATCGGACATCAAGCCGGAGTTGAACTTCGGCGCGAAAGACTACGCGAGCGTGTTCTTTTCGCCGCAGAACAATTTCTTCTACCTGGTCGATCCGCCGGGGCAGGTGCTCTCGCTGCCCGAACTCGAGCACTGGCCGCGACCCGCCGGGGCCGACGGCACGCTGGAGAGCGAGGACAACGACGGCAACCCGCCGGGCGACGTGCCCAAGGCGACCGGCAACAACCAGACGAGCGTCGTGCTCACCGCCAACGATTGGTACGAGACGATCAAGCTCAACTACGGTTACGACTTCACGACCGGCGAATCGTCCTTCGAGCCGTTGCCCGACACCTGGCGCAAGATGGACGAGGTGCTGGCCTACTGGCAGGGTTTGGGCGTCGACGGCTTCCGCTGCGACTTCGCACACTGGGCGCCGATCGAGGCGTGGAGCTACCTGCTGGCTGCCGCGCGCGAACGCGACCCGGAGGTGTACTTCTTCGCCGAAGCCTACGAGTCGGGCGACGCGCCGCCGGGATTCTCCTTCGGCAACATGCTCAAGGCGGGCTTCAACGCGATCTACGACGACGGCGCGTACGATGCGCTCAAGGGCATCTACTGCTGCGGCAAATGGGCGAACGACCTGGAGACGCTGCTCAACAGCCGCGACGATTTTCTCGCCGAACACCTGCTGCACTACGCGGAAAACCACGACGAGCGCCGCATCGCTTCGCCGGTGGTCGCGGGCGAGAATCCGGACGACAGCGGCTTCGGCAGCTTCCAGGCGGGGCAGCCGGTGGCCGCGGCCCTTTATTTGATGGGTGTCGGGCCGATCCTGCTCTACAACGGGCAGGAGGTCGGCGAACCGGCGACCGGTGCGGAAGGGTTCGGCGGCGACGACGGGCGCACAACGATTTTCGATTACTGGACGATGCCCTATATGGCCGATTGGGTGAACAACTACCAATACGACGGCGGCGGCCTGGACGCCGGGCGGCGCGAGCTGCGGCAGTGGTACGCCGACCTGATCGCCCTGGCGCAGAAGCCGGGCTTCGCGACGGGCAATTTCTACTCGTTGCAATTTCTCAACAAAGACAACTGGCGCTATTCGAGCGGCCAGTACGTGTACAGCTTTTTGCGTTACGACGCGGCGACCGGCGACAACTGGCTGGTCGTGGTCAACTTCTCCAACGGCAGTCACGGCTTCGATCTGAAGATCGCCGAGGAGGCGATCACCTTCATGGGCTACAGCATCGAAGAAGGGGAGATCGTCTGCCAGGACGCCTTCGACGCGGATAAGGCGCCGCTGCGGGTGGAGAGCAAATACGTGCAAAACAAGGGGATCGCGCTGACGCTGTCCCCGTATGAAGTCGAGGTCTATCGCCTCACCTGGGAGAAATGAGATGGACCGCAAGCAGTGGATCATCGCCCTGACGCCCGTCGTGACGGCGCTCGCCGTGTTCGTCGCCCTGGGCTGCGTCGATCTGTCGCCGGTGACCGACGACTGGGACATCGGCACGCACGTGACCGACTGGCGCGACGAGATTATCTATCAAGTGCTCGTCGACCGGTTCCACAACGGCGATCCGAACAACGACTACAACGTCAATCCCTACGCGCCGACGGCCTACCACGGCGGCGACTGGCAGGGGCTGATCGACAAGCTCGACTACATCGAGGCGTTGGGCGTGACGGCGTTGTGGATCAGCCCGGCGTTCAAGAACGTCGAGGAGGACGCCGGGGTGTCCAGCTACCACGGCTATTGGCCGCAGGACTTCACCGCGCCCAATCCGCACTTCGGCGACATCGCCAAACTGCGCGAGTTGGTCGACGCCTGCCACGACCGCGGCATCAAGGTGATTCTGGACATCATCACCAATCACATCGGCCAGCTTTTCTATTACGACATCAACGGCAACGGCCAGCCGGACGAGTCGATCTACGGCAGCGGCACTTCGTCGCAACTGACCCGCGTGAGCGAGTGGGATCCGGATTTCGATCCGCGCGGCGTGCAGGGCAGCACGTCGCTGGGCGAGTCGGGTCCCGCGCCGATCGTGTGGGTCTACGAACCGTCGATCAACCGCGTGCCGCCGCAGCCGGCGGAATTTCAAAACCCCGACTGGTACAACCGCAAGGGCCGTGTGTGGGATTGGAACGACCGCGATCAGGTGCTCACCGGCGATTTCCCCGGCGGGCTCAAGGACATCAAAACGACGAACCCGGCCGTACGCGAGGCGCTGAGCAGGGCTTTCGCCTACTGGATCGGCGCGGCCGATTTCGACGGCTTCCGCATCGACACGCTCAAGCACGTCGAGCACGGTTTCTGGGAGACGTTCTGCCCGGCGATCCGCCGCTACAGCGTCAAGCACGGTAAGCGCAACTTCTTCATGTTCGGCGAAGCCTTCGACGGCGACGACGCGCTGATCGGCGGCTACACCTTCAACAACGGCGTCGACTCGGTCTTCTACTTCTCGCACAAGTTCACCGTCATCGACGGCGTGTTCAAGAACAACGGCCCGACCAAGGCGATCGAGGATCTGTTCAACGCGCGCCAGACGAATTACTCGTCGGTGCCCAATCCCAACGGGCCGATCGACGAAAACGGCGACGGCCTCTCGGCGCAGCAGTTGCTGGTCAACTTCATCGACAACCACGACATCCCGCGCTTCCTGTATGAAAATCCGAACCTCGCCTCGCTGCACAACGTGCTGTTCTACCTGCTGACCGTCGACGGCATCCCGTGCCTTTACTACGGCACCGAGCAGCAGTTCGACGGCGGCAACGATCCGTTCAACCGCGAGGATCTGTGGACCAGCGGGTACGACACGGGCAACGAAACGTTCCAGTTCATCCGCCACCTGACCAAGTTGCGCAAGAAGCTCGATCCGCTGCGCCGCGGCGACATGACGATCCGCTGGTCGACCGAACGCACCGGCGACGAAGACGACGCGGGCATCTTCGCCTTCGAGCGCAGCTACCAGGGCGACACCGTGTTGGTCGTGCTCAACACCAACGACGAGCACGAATCGGTAACCAGCGCCGCGTGGATGGACGGGCAGGACGGCAACGACATGCAGACCTCCTTCGACGAGGGCGACGTGCTGGTCAACGTCTTTGAGGATCAGGACCAGACCGACGACACGATCGTGGTCGGCGCAGGCGGCAAAGTGAAAATCACCGTGCAGCCGCGCGGCGGCAAGATCTACATTCGCGAACGGTAGGAAACGAGCATGACCCCGGAAAGCGCGCGCCCCTTCATCGAAGTCCGCCGTCTCGTCAAAGCCTACGGCGACAACGTCATTTTAAAAGGGATCGACCTGAACATCGCGCCGGGCGAATTCATCGTGCTGGTCGGCCCGAGCGGCTGCGGCAAATCGACGCTGCTGCGCTGCATCGCCGGGCTCGAGCAGATTTCGGAAGGCGATCTGTTCATCGACGGCCGCCGCTGCAACGACGTGCCGCCCAAGGATCGCGACCTGGCGATGGTCTTTCAATCCTACGCGCTGTACCCGCACCTGACCGTGGCCCAGAACCTCGCCTTTTCGCTGACCGTGCGCAAGATGCCCAAGGACGAAATCAAAATGCGCGTCGACGAAGCGGCGCAACGGCTGGGCCTGACCGCGTTGCTGGACCGTCTGCCCAAGCAGATGTCCGGCGGGCAGCGGCAGCGCGTCGCCGTCGGGCGGGCGATCGTCCGGCAGCCGCGGGCGTTTTTGTTCGACGAACCACTCTCGAACCTCGACGCGGCGCTGCGCGGCCAGATGCGCGTCGAGCTGCGCAAGCTGCATCACGACATGCACGCGACGATGATTTACGTCACGCACGATCAGGTCGAGGCGATGACGCTCGCCGACCGGATCGTCGTGCTCGAAGGCGGCGTCGCGCGGCAGATCGGCACGCCCGCCGAGCTGTACAACACGCCCGCCGACAAGTTCGTCGCGCATTTCATCGGCAGCCCGCCGATGAATTTTCTGCCCGCAACCTTTAAAGACAATCGCGCGAGCGGCGCGGGCTTCGCGCTGCCGCTGCCCGAGGCCTACGCATCGCTCGACGGCGAGGGGCGCGAGGTGTTCGCCGGGGTGCGGCCGATGAGCCTGACGCTCGACGGCGAGGGCGCGGGGTGCGTCGAAGCGACGGTCGAGGTCGTCGAGCCCGTCGGCTGGGAGGCCTATATTCACGCGCGTTGCGGCGAGCAGCCGCTGGTCGCGCAGGCCCCGGCGGCGAACTGCGCGCGTTTGACCGTCGGACAAAGCGTCACCTTCCGCGTCGCGGCGTCGGACGTGCACCTGTTCGACCGCGCCACCGAAAAAGCGATCAGGCCGGAGTGAAGCGATGAAGCGTTTCGTCGTCGCCTTGTTGTTACTGGCCCTGCTGGGCGCGGCGACGGCGCGTGCCGGCGAGATCACGTTGTGGCACAGCTATCGCGGCGAGGAGCAGGCGGCGCTCGAAACGCTGGTACGCCAATGGAACGAGGCGCATCCGCAATCGCCGGTGCGGCCACTGGTCGTGGCGCACGAGGCGTACGCGAACAAGCTGACCGCATCGATCCCGCGCGGGCAGGGGCCGGACGTGTTCATCTTCGCGCACGAACGCATCGCCGATTGGGCGGGCGCGCATTTGATCCGACCGCTCGACGACGAGTTTACGCCGGACGCGCAGGCGCAATTCTTTCCGGTAACGATCGAGGCGCTGCGCGCGCAGGGGCGAATCTACGGCGTGCCGCTGGCCTTCAAGTCGGTGGCGTTGATTTACAACAAGGCGTTGCTTGCCGCGCCGCCGGCGACGACCGACGAACTGGTGGCCTATCTGGAGCGCCGCACCGATCGCGCGGCGAAGGAGTTCGGTCTGGCCTACGAGGCAGGCAGTTTTTATCACCACGCGGGCTGGCTCTTCGGCTTCGGCGGTCGGTTGTTCAACGAGCGGGGCGAACCGACGCTGGCCGAGGCGGGCAACGTGGCGTCGGTCGCGTTCGTCGCCGATTTGATGCGGCGTAACCTGCTGCCCGAGGAGCCCACCGCCGCGCTGGTCGCGCAGTTGTTCAACGACGGGCGCGCGGACATGGTGATCAACGGGCCGTGGTTTCTGGGCGAGATCGATCCGCGCATCGACTACGGCGTCGCGCCGCTGCCGCTGGTGTCGGCGACGGGCAAACCGGCCACGCCGTTTCTGACGGTCGAGGCGGCGATCGTTTCGGCCTACGCGGGCGATCCGCAAGGCGCGTTGGCCTTCGCGCGTTTTCTGGCCGCGGGCGAGGGCGCGCGCGTGCGGCTGGAGCAGGGCAAGCAGTTGGTCGCCGCTTCGGCCGTGTACGAGCTGCCCGATCTGCGGATCGATCCGCATTTGACGGCCTTCAAGGCGCAGGTCGAGCGCAGCGTGCCGATGCCCAACAATCCGTTGATGCGCGCGATGTGGGAGCCGGCGGCGCAGGCGTTGCGCGCGGCGTTGCGCGGGGCGAGAGAGCCGGGCGCGGCGCTGGCCAAGGCGCAGTATCAGCTTAAGGTGCAAACGCGCAAACCACCGGCGGCGAAGGATCCGACGCCCTACGCGGTCGCGCTGGGATTGATCCTGTTGGCCCTGGCGGCGTGGTGGGCGTGGCGGATGAACCGCCGCGCGCGTAGGCGAGAACTGCGCGAGGCGAAGCACGCGTATCTGTATTTGCTGCCGGCGGCCGTGTCGATGTTGCTGCTGGTGTTCATTCCGTTCATCGTCGGCACGGCGGTGGCGTTTTTCTCCCATCGACAAGGCGAGTTTACTTTCGTGGGTCTGGCCAACTTCATCAACATATTAATGAGCGCCGATTACCCGGCGAGCGACCCGCTGTCGTTTTACTTCACGCTGGGCGTGACCGTGCTGTGGACGGCGGTGAACGTCGCGCTGCACGTGTCGTTCGGCCTGGCGCTGGCGATGCTGCTACGCAACCAATGGCTGAAGCTGCGCGGCGTGTATCGCGTGCTGCTGATCGTGCCGTGGGCCGTGCCCAACTACATCACCGCGTTGATCTGGAAGGGCATGTTCCACAGTCAGTTCGGTGCGATCAACGGCCTGTTGAGTTTCTGCGGCGTGCAGCCGGTGAGCTGGTTCTCGCATTTCTGGACGGCCTTCGCGGCGAACGTCACGACCAACACATGGCTGGGCTTTCCGTTCATGATGGTCGTGTGTCTCGGCGCGCTGCAGGCCATTCCGCGCGACCTGGAAGAGGCGGCGGTGATGGACGGCGCGGGCGGCTGGACGCGCTTCCGACGCGTGATTCTGCCGTTGATCAAACCGGCGCTGGTGCCCGCGGTGATTCTGGGCAGCGTGTGGACATTTAACATGTTCAACATCATCTACCTCGTCTCGGGCGGCGAACCGGACGGCGCGACGGAAATTCTGATCAGCGAGGCGTACCGCTGGGCCTTCACGCGGCAGGAACAGTACGGCTACGCCGCGGCGTACGCGACGCTGATTTTCATCGCGCTGATCGGCTACTCGCTGTTCACTCGCCGGCTGACCGGCGATCCGGAGGCGGCATGAAGCGCGGGCGATGGACGATCGCGTTGACCTACGCGGCGCTGACGGCGTTCACGTTCCTGACGCTGTATCCGGTGCTGTGGGTGATCAAAATGGCGCTGACGCCGTCGCAGGCGTTTTCGCTGTCGGCCAATCCGCTGCCGACGCAATTCTACTTGGGCAACTTCACCGACCTGCTTTTCGCGCGCGACATGGCCGGGCACTGGCTGTTTGCGCATCAGTTGTTCAACAGCGTGGTCGTCTCGCTGGCCACCACGTTGATCGGCGTGGCGCTGGCGACGACCGCCGCGTACGCGTTTTCACGATTTTCGTTCCCGGGCCGCAAGACGGGCATGACGCTGTTTCTGGTGACGCAGATGTTTCCCGGCGTGGTGATGGCCATTCCGCTGTATATCCTGCTGCAGAAACTGCACCTGCTCAACAGCCTGGCGGGCATGGCGCTGGTTTATTCGACCACGGCGATTCCGTTTTGCGTGTGGATGCTCAAGGGTTACTTCGACACGATTCCCAAGGACCTGGAAGAGGCGGCGGTGATGGACGGCATGGGGCGCTTCGGCATTTTCACCAAGATCGTGTTGCCGCTGGCGCGCCCGGCGATCGTGGTCACCGCGTTGTTTTCGTTCATGACGGCGTGGAACGAGTTCATTCTCGCCGCCACGTTTTTGTCGGAGGAAACGGCCTACACGCTGCCGGTGGCGCTGCAGCGGTACGTCGGCGACTATTCGACCGAATGGGGCCGGTTCGCGGCCGGGGCGATTCTGGTGTCGCTGCCGGTGATGGCGCTGTTTTTCGCGCTGCAGCGGCATTTGGTCGGCGGGCTGACGGCCGGGGGCGTAAAAGGCTAAAATAGAAGAAAACCGTTTTTCCACGAACGGGGAAGGACATGATGATGAATCACCGTTGGCTGCTGATTGTCGCGGCGTTGTCGATCGTCGCGGCGTGCGTTTTGGTCGTCGCCTGCGAGAAGGGCGATGACGACGACGACGACGACAACGACGACAACGACGATGACGAGTTCGTCATTCTCTCGGTGCAGCCCGACAACGGGCCGGTCGAGGGCGGCACGAACGTGGCGATCTTCGGGCGCGGCTTCGCAGAGGGCGCGACGCTCTTTTTCGGCGCGAACGAAGCGACGAACGTCGAGTTCGTCAGCGCCACCGAACTGTCGGGTACGACGCCGGCCGCAACCGACGAACAATCGGGCCTCGTGACGGTAAAGGTCGTCAATCCGGACGAAAAATACACCGAGCTGGAAAACGGCTTCCGCTACGGCGAGCCGGGCGTGGCCATCGACTGGTGCGTGCTCAAGTGGCCGGAGTCGACCTCGACCACGCCGGGAACGCCGACCGAAAATATTTACGGCCACGTCTACGTCGAAGGCTGCACCGAAACGGCGGGCTCGGCCTGCGGCAGCGTCACCGGGCAGGTGGGCCACGGGCCGGAGGGAGCCGATCCGTCGGTCGATCCGGAATTGTTCACCTGGACCGACGCGGCGTACAACACGAACTTCGCGCCCGAGGAAGGCAGCGAGGACGCCAACAACGACGAGTACCAGGCGCAGATCACCGCAGACGAAGCGGGCGTGTATCGCTACACCTATCGCTTCTCCGGCGACGGGGGCGGCACGTGGACCTACTGCGATCTGGGCGCGGGTAGCGAAGACGGTTTCGCGCCGTCCTCGATGGGCACGCTGACGGTCGCGACGCGGACGATCGGCTGGTGCAACCTGCAATATCCGGCGGAAACGACCACCCCGCCGGGAACGGCGACGGAAAACATTTACGGTCGGGTGTATGTCGAGGGCTGCACCGACGGTGCGAACTACTGCGGCGGCCTGACCGCGCAGGTAGGCCACGGCCCGCAGGGCACGAATCCGTCGACCGCGCCGGGCGACTACACGTGGACGACCGCGAGTTACAACGGCGATCACGTCGACGACAACAACGACGAGTACCAATCGCAGATCGTCGAGAACGACGAGGGCGATTACAACTTCGCCTATCGCTTCAGCGCCGATGCGGGCGCGACGTGGATCTACTGCGATCTGGACGGCACGGACAACGGCGTGTCGACCGATCAGCTCGGCCTGCTGCACGTGGCCGAAGAGTCGATTCCGATCGGCTGGTGCAACATTCAGTGGCCGGAAGCGACGACGACCGCCGTGGGCACGCCGACCGAGAGCATTTACGGCCGGGTGTATGTGGACGGCTACACGGGCGGCGGCAGCGCCTCGGGCCAGATCACCGCGAAGCTCGGGTGGGGTCCGCAGGGCACGGACCCGGCGACGAACCCCAGCGCCTACACGTGGCTGGACGTAGCGTTCAACATGTCGGTGGGCAACGACGACGAATACATGGCCGCGATCACGCCGGGCTCGGCGGGCACGTTCAACTACGTGTATCGCTTCTCGACCAACGGCGGCGCGAGCTGGACGTACTGCGATTTCGGCGACGGCATCGCCAACGGTTATTCGGTCGACGATCTGGGCACGCTGACGGTCACTTCGGACAAGTAAGGAGCAATGTCGATGAAACGCTTCGCGGTTTCGCTTTTCCTGTTCATGATGCTTGCGCTGCTGCTGCCCCTGGCGACCTGCGGCGACGACGATGACGACGACGATAGCGGCGGCCCGTTAATGGACGACGACGACACGACCGACGACGATTCGTCCGACGACGATACGAGCGACGACGACGATACGAGCGACGACGACGACACGAGCGACGATGACGACACCACGCCGACCGATGACGACGACACGGGCGACGACGACATCGACGATGACGACGACACCGGCGACGACGACACCGGCGACGACGACACGACCGACGACGATACCGGCGATGACGATACGACGCCGGCGGAAATCGACTGGTGCAACATTCAGCATCCGTACGAGACGGTCACGGCCGAGGGAACGGCGAGCGAGACGATTTATGGCCGGGTGCACATTCCCGGCCAGACCGGCTCGGGCTCGCCGCTGGCCTATCTCGACGTGGAAATCGGCTACGGACCCATCGCGACCGACCCGAGCGCTAACCCCGGCGCTTACACATGGTCGGCGATGACCTACAACGACGGCCACTCCGGCGACCAGAACGACGAGTACATGAAAGCGCTGACCGTCGCCGCCGCCGACACCTACGCCTATGTCGTGCGCGCTTCGACCGACGGCAAGGGTTGGACCTACTGCGACGTCGGCGTGGGCACGACCAACGGTTTCGCCGTGGCCGACCTGGGCCGCCTCTACGTGTACAACGACGACGTCGATTGGTGCGATCTGCAGTGGCCGGCCTCGACGACGACCACCGTGGGCGATCCCACCGAGTCGATCTACGGCCAGGTGTACATTCCCGGCGTGACCGGTCAGGGCAGCCCGGCGGGTTCGCTGAAGGCGCAGATCGGTTACGGCCCGACCGACAAGGATCCGCGCACGCGCCCCGACGCCTTCACCTGGCTCAACGCGACCTTCAACCAGAGCGTGGGCGACAACGACGAATTCATGCGCACGCTGACGGTCAACACCGCCGGCAATTACCATTACCTGTACCGCTACTCGCACGACAGCGGGGCGACGTGGACTTACGGCGATTTCAATCCGGGCACGAGCAACGGTTTTTCCCTCGACGCCCTGGGCGACCTGACGGTCGGCGCCGAATAGGTTATCGAAACAGAAAAGTGAGAGCATGACGCGCGAATCGGCCGCGTCTTGCATTCTCGGCAAATGAACATAAAAATAGCCCGTTCGTAATGCGGGCCGGTTAAAAATAAGGCCGGAGGTAATGATCGATGCGTACCCGATGGATGTTGCTGCTTGTTTTTTTCCTGCTGTTTTCCGGCACGGCTTTCGCGGCCGGCATGGCGGTCCATTGCGAAGTGTCCACGCGCGCCGCGTATTTTTTCGACGACGAGGACTATCCGGAGTACCGGCAGTACATCCTCGATCATCCGGAAGCCTATCAGGCGGGCTCGCCGTTTCCGGACTGGGGCTATCAGTTCGGCTACCCCGATGAATCCGAGGAAGCGCACTGGCCGCCGTTCATGGAGGCCTTCGCCCAGTACATTCACGACACTTACCCCAAGCCATGGGACGAAGAGACGATCAAGACGATCGCCTTTTACCTGGGAGTGGTAGCGCACAACAGCGCGGACGTGGACATCCACAGCGGCGACGGCACGATCGGTCTGCTGAGCCACCTGGAGTTTCACGACGATTTTCAGGCCGCACACAATGTGGTCGACGGCGGGGGGGAATTTTTCCAAAGCCATGACCGCGACATGGATTGGGTGGAGTGGTCGTGGTACTGGCCCTTCGCCGACATCGTCGAGGTCTACCACATCCGCGGTTACGAGTCGGTGACGGCGGAAATTCTGGAGCCGCGCACGTTCGTCTTCCTGCTGGGCACCGTCGCCATCCGGCTCGGCGGACATTTGATTTATCCGATTGTCGCATCGTGGTCGCCGTTTTTGGTCGAAGAACAACTCGATCTGTTTTACGGCGGCATCGACGGCATGGCCGTGCGCACGATGTGGTCGTGGCAACAGTACATCGGGTATGTCGAAAACGGCGTACCGGACGAGGGGACGGACGAGCCGACTTCGATCATGCACGGCTTCGATGCGCAACAAGCCGCGGCGATCGCGCAGGGCTGGGCGCTGTGGCGCGACGGACTGATCGAAATCGAAAGCGAACGCGAACGCGGCGCGCGGGGCGTCACCTATCACGTGCGCGTACCGCGCTGGCTGCTGGACGAACCGCGCACGAAAGACGCGGCGAAGGAAGGCGAACCCTCGACGATGATCGCCGGCGACCGCGACTATCTGCACTTCGGGCACAGCCTCGCCGTGGGCGATTACAACCACGACGGCGAGCGCGACCTGGCCGTGGGCGCGCCGGGATACGGCGAGGTCGGCGCACCGCAATTGGGCGCGGTGTACGTGTATTACGGACGTAGCGAGTGGAGCGACGAATTGTCGGCGGCCGACGCCGACGTCACGCTGTTGGGCGAGGAAACGCACGGGCGGCGCGGCTGGGCGCTGGCGACGGTCGATCTGAATGCCGACGGCATCGACGACCTGGCGGTCGGCTCGCCCGCGGCGCAGGCCGACGTGCGCCAGTACAAGGGGCGCGTCGAGGTCTACGCCGGATCGAACGAAGGACTGACTGCCACGTCGCTGCTGACGGTCGAGGGCGAAGACAAATTTGCCAACGCCGGGCACAGCCTCGCGGGCGGCGATTTGAACGGCGACGGATTCGCCGATCTGGTCGTCGCCGCGCCGCATTCCTGGAACGACGGCAACCACCGCGGGCTGGTCGGCGTGTTTTACGCGGGCTCGGCGGCCGGCGGCAAAGTCGGCGTGACCGCGGCGGACGTGGTGGTCGCGGGCGCGAACGCCTACGACCTGCACGGGTACAATGTCGCGGTGCTGATCGGCGCAAGCGAGCGCTTGCTGCTGGTGTCCGCGCCGGGCGTGAACGGCGACGACGCGCAGGAGATCGGCGCGCTGGTCGCCTACGACTTCGCCGGCGACGATCCGACCGCGCCGGTGTTCACGCTTACGGGCGTCGGCGAGTTCGACAAGTTCGGCATGCAGGTCGCGGCGGGCGATTTCGCGCAGGACGGCCGCACGCTGCTGGCGATCGCCGCGCCGTCGCTGACCGACGGCAACGCGAAATACGCGGGCGGCGTGTACGTGGTCGATCGCGACGAACTGAGCGGCACGCAGACGATCGACGAGGTGAACGTCGCGACCGTGTTGCGCGGCGCGGCCAAATGGGAACGGTTCGGCTGGCGGCTGGCGGCGGGCGATCCGACCGGCGACGGCGCGCTCGATCTGCTGGTGGCGCAATCGCGGCACGACAACGGCGACGAGCGCAATGCCGGCGCGGCCTACCTGTTCGCGGGCGGGGACGATTTCCTCGCCGCCGATCAAACCGACGCCGACGCCGACTGGGCGGCCTACGGTCCCGAGCGTTTCGGCCTGCTGGGCCAGGCGTTGTTGTCGACCGACATCGACGGCGACGGTCGCGACGACATCGTTGTCGCCGCCAACCGCGATTACCATGGCGGTCGCGAAGCCGGCGCGGTGCAGATCTATCTCGCCCAGGATCCGGTCGTCGAGGCGCTGACGCCTGCGCAAGCCGAGCCGGGCGAAAGCGTCACGTTCGCCGTCACGGGCGCGCATTTCATCGCCGACGGTTTGCAGGTCGCGTTGCGGCAGGGAGACGTGATCCTAACGCCCGATGAGATCGTATCGGTGAAGGAGGACATCATCGAATTTTCGTTGACGGTGCCCGCAGGCGCGAGCGGCGAATTCGACTTGCACGTCGCCACCGTCTTCGGCGACGACACGCTGCTCGGCGCGCTCTCCGTGGGCGCGGTAGACGACGATACGGTCGACGACGACACGACCGACGATGACACGGTCGACGACGATTCCGTTGACGATGACGCAATCGACGACGACGCGACCGACGACGATGCGACCGATGACGATGCGACCGACGACGACGCTTCGCCCGACGGCGATGACGACGACGACGACGGCTGCGGTTGCTGACGGACATTGAATCGCGCCGACGAAAATCCTTCCTCGACACACGCCGGGCGCGGTTGCTAGAATTCGTCTCGCTTTCATCAAACCAAGGAGAACTTTGGTGCGCGCGCGTTGGCTGTGGTTGTTGTTGCTCGTTTGCCTGCCGGCGTTGAGCGCCTGTTCGAGCGAGCGCACGCTCAGCGACGAGGTCGAGGTGTGGGCCGCGCAGATCCGCGACAGCCAGTGGGGCGGCAAGAGCGAGTTGGGCACGGCGGGCAATCCGGTGAAGATGTTTTTCACACCCAGCGCCGAGGCCGATCGCATCATCCTGTCCGCCGAGGATGTCGCGCAGGCGCTGGAGAAGCTGACCGGTTTGAAGATCCTGGTGCGCGTGCCGACCAGCTATGCGGTGCTCATTCAGGCGTTGGGCGCCGACGCGGCCGACGTGGCGTGGATCGCGCCGTTCGCCTATGTGCGCGCCCACGAGCTCAACGGCGCGCTGCCGCTGTTGCGCATCGTGCGTTACGGCAGCGACGTGTATTACGGCCAGTTTCTCGTGCGCACCGACAGCGATCTGCAGCGGCTGGAGGATATCGCCGGACGGCGCATCGGCTACACCGACGCGGCGTCGACGACCGGGCACATCTTTCCCAAAGCGATGTTGATCAAGCGCGGCATCGCGCCGGCGCAGGAGGTGTTCCTCGGCGGGCATCCGCAGGCGGTGCTGGCGGTGCGCGACGGCAAGGTCGACGCGGCCTGCACCTGGCACAGCCCCGTGCGCGACGGGCAGATTCAGGATGCGCGCAAGCTCGTGCGCGAAACGTTTCCGCGGATCGCCGACGAGGTGCGGATCCTGGCGCTGACCGAGCCGATTCCCAACGATCTGGTGGCGGTACGCGCCACGCTGCCCGCGCCGATCCGCGAGCGCGTGAAGGACGGCCTGCTGCGTTACGTGGCCACGCCGGGCGGGCGCGAGGCGTTGGAGAATCTGTACGGCGTGACCGCGTTGGTCCCCACGACAGACGCCGATTACGAAGTCATTCGCGAAGCGGTGCGGCTGGCCCCCGAGTTGGCCGCGCAATTGTTGGAGTGAACGTGCTGACCATCCGCGGCCTGACCAAGACATACGACGACGGCACGCCGGCGCTGCGCGGCGTGGATTTAGCCGTCGCGCGCGGCGAGTTCGTCGCGGTGGTCGGGCTGTCGGGCAGCGGCAAGAGCACGCTGCTGCGCTGCATCAACCGCTTGCTCGATCCGAGCGCCGGGACGATCGAGGTCGACGGCACGGACATGACCGCCGCGCAGGGCGAGAAGCTGCGCGCGGCGCGCCGGCGCATCGCGATGATCTTCCAGCAGTTCAATCTCGTGCCGCGCCACAGCGTGCTGCGCAACGTGCTGACCGGCGCGCTGGGCGGCAAGGGCGCGACGGCGGGCGTGCTGGGTTTGTTCAGCGCCGCCGAACGCGAGCGGGCGCGCGCGAATCTCGCCCTGGTGGGCATCGCCGAAAAGGCGGCCACGCGCGTCGAGGCGTTGTCGGGCGGGCAGAAGCAGCGGGTGGCGATCGCCCGCGCGTTGATGCAGGAACCGGTGCTGCTGCTGGCCGACGAACCGGTGGCCAGCCTCGATCCGGCGACCAGCCATTCGGTGATGAAGTACCTCGCGGCGCTCAACCGCGAGCATGGGCTGACCGTGCTGTGCAACCTGCATTTCCTTTCGCTGGCCCGGCGCTACGGCACGCGGGTGATTGCGCTCAAGGACGGCCTGATCGTGTACGACGGTTCGCCGGCGGGCATCGACGAAACGCGCTTCTGCGAGATTTACGGCGAAGAGGCCGAGGAGGTGGAGATCCGATGAGCGCCGCGCCCACCGGTCGTCAGCGTTTGCGGTTGTTATGGGACCGCCTGCGCGGTTTTGTCGTCGACTGGGCGCTGGTCGCCTTCGGCCTGCTGTTGATCCACTTTCTGCTCGCCTACTATTTCACCGTGCACGTGCATTACACGTGGATCGCGTGGCTGATCGTCGCGGCGCTGCTGGCCGAGACGTTGCGGGCCTTCGACGCGTCGCCGGCGTTGCGACTGTTCGGCAAGCGGCTGGTCGACAAAGACGGACAAGCGCCCGCCCGGTCGCGTCGGCTGTTGCGCCTGGTCGGGTGGCTGCCCGCCGCGGCCGTCGCCGGCGCCGGGTTGTGGACGGCGGCGCTGCACGCCGACGGGTTGACCTGGCACGACCGGCTCAGCGGTACGCGGCTGGTCGAACGGCCCAAAGATATCGTCGGGCCGCCGTGGTATCGCACCGGCTGGGGCGTGGTGACGATCCTGCTGTTCGTGTTGACTTACTGGGTCGCGGCGCTGGTCACCGAGGTGGACCTGGGCAAGTTCCTGGGCCGGGCGGCGACGGCCAAGCCGATCTTCCAGGGATTGCTGACGCCCGAATGGTCGCTGCTGGCGCTGGCGATCAAGAACATCATCGTCACGTTGTTTCTGG
>ERZ795059.2688-NODE-2688-length-18089-cov-7.090607_pt1 | contig 18089 bp, 15 predicted proteins | sample MGYA00375143_ERZ795059 | MGnify/ENA primary metagenome ERZ795059 (study PRJEB30188, sample SAMN05720168) | activated sludge metagenome | isolation source: Anaerobic digester | place: USA | collected 2015-01-07 ... | reverse complement strand
GATTTTAATATTTATTAACGATTTATATTATAATTGCCCATATTATCAATGATTTATTTGATAAAATGGAGCATTATGCCCACTAATTTGAAAAATCTAATTTTCACAGACATCAGAACAACTATTTTTTATATCAAAATCAAGACATTTTGAAGTTTTTAAGTCATTTAAATCATTTTTAAAATCCTCATTATTTCCCTCAACACGAGAAACAAAATCAAAAATCTCTTTAGCATAAGCATAAGCCTTTTGATCGCAAAGATTCTCAATAATTTTTATAGAATCTTGAAAAGACTTTGACTTATTGGGATAAACCTTCTTAAAGACATTAACGGCTTTTTCATATTCTTTATTCTTAACATAGGCATTAGAAAGGAAAAAATATCCTTTAGGGTCATTGGGCCAAGAACGAACAATAATCTGATATTGTTTCATCGCATAAGCATATTCTTTAAGGTCATTATACGCCATAGCTAAATTAAAACGCGCTTCTTTATCAGAAGGAGAAACTCCCAATTTCACACGGAAATATTGAAAAGCCTTAGCATAATTTTTCTTTTTAGCGTAAATTTTCCCCAAAAGAGAATAAACTTGAAAATAATCTGGAGCTATTTTTAAAGCCTCTTCTAATTCTAAAAGCGCTGGCTCATCAAGATCCAACGACTCTAAAGTATATGCGCGATAATAATTCTGAAAAGGAACAGCCCTCGCCTCTCCTATTTTTAACAAATCCACTACAGGCGGCTTCCATGCAGTTAAATCGATACGAAACTTTTCAATCCATTTCTTATTTTTTGGAATATCTTTTAAGAAAATAAGGGCATCATGATCAAAATAAACCAAAACCCAATCTTTCGCATGATAAAAATATTGCAATGTTTCTTTAGGAATATGCTGACGAGAAGAATTTAAAAGCGCCCCTGTCAAATGATAGCGCGCGATTTCTTTATCAAGCAAAGCCGTATTGCCGTCTTTCCACAACTCATTGTATTTTCTAAAAAATTTACCGCCATAAACCTCTGTGCGGCCATCAATAAAAACCTTAATCTGCGGAAAAACATTACCCACTAAATAGGCCCCAGAATTAAAATCATTAAAAAAGTTTCCTTCAATATGATTTTCTTTCAAAAAGGCAACCGCCTTATACGGATAACCTTCTTTACCAATTCCGCCGTTAAATTCTGCTTTTCTTTCATAATTATCAATATCATAATAAACGCGACTAGTCATTTCTTGCCCGTATTCAAAAATCCAAATGACCATCAAAAGATGAAAAACAATAAGGGTTAAATATTGAAATTTTTTATAAGAAAAACGTAGCGGAACAATCTCCTTAAAATCAATATTAAATAAATTTGTTATCGAAACCAAATAAGCGCTAAAAGCAAAAAAAGGAATATTGCGCCCAGCGTTCAAAGAAAAAATCAAAAAAATAATCCATAGCAATAACGCGCTTACATCAATTCTACGACGATTATAAATAAATGTCATAAAAGACAAAACAATCGCTAACTTATAATATCGGCTTTCTCCTAAACTCCAAAGAGTATTGAAATTAATCGGCTTTTGCAATTCCTGAATATAATCAAAAAAAATCTTATTTTCTCCGCCCAAAGAAAAAAGGACACGCAAAGGATATAACACGCCTTGAACACCAGAAGGATTGAAAAAACAAGCCAAAGAAACAACTAAAAATATAATTTGCAACCGAACATATTCCTCATCCGTCAATTTACCGGAATCATTCCATTCATAAGGCAATCGCACAGAACGTCTTAACCATTCAGAAAAAACTCCAATAAGAACAAAAAACGGGCCAAAAAAGAAAAACCCATGAATATTGGTCCAAAGAACTTGAACAATAAATAAAACAGGCAAAGCCCATTTTTTATCAAGATGTAGCGCCAGAACAAAAATATAAATAGCAAAAAATAAAAGACTGAAAAGATCTGGACGAATCGTAAAACGCTGCTGATACAAAAGCATCACAATCACTAAAAAAAAGTTCGTGATGGCTAAGCGATCCTTATTATAACCAATCAATAAAAGAAAAAACACTGTTGCCACGACCAAAACCATTTGCATCTTTAAAAGCCCGTCAGGGCCAAAAAGATTAAAAAGATGATAAACAATCACTTGAAAAAGCCATTCGTGATTAATCCACATTTTTCCGGCGATTGTTGAAGAAAGAATATCATAATCAGGGACAAACCCGTGAAGCGTTATAAATTTCCCCATGCCTAAATGAAGCCAAAGATCCAAATCGCGAATTTCCAAATTAGCCAATGACACCAAAACACCAAATAAGGCGCCAATGGGAAGAAGGCTGAAAACATAACTCATTTTTTTCCAGAACCGATCAGACATTATTTGCTCCTTCGCACTTTCTTTTTCTTTTCAATAATCTCATTCATTTCCTTAAGAGGACCAAACAAATTTTTTGTTTTTAAAATATCTTCGACATCTTTTAATTCCTCTGAAAAATACGGAGAAAGCTTATCAGCTTTTTTAAGAGCCTTTAAGGCCTCCTCATATTTTTCCTGTTTAATTAAAACAAGAACTAAAAAATAAAAAGTTTTTGCGTTCTGCGGCTCTGCAGCAACAATCTTTTCACATTGTTTTTGAGCATTGTCCAAATCTTCTAAATAATAAAATCCTTGCGCCAAATAATAACGTATTTCTAAATCATGCGGACTTAACAATTTAGCTTGACGGTAATAACAAAAAGCGTCGTCATAGTTCTTTTGTTTCGCGGCAATACTGCCTAACAATTTATAACTTTCCGTAATCCTTGGGTCAATCCGTAACGCCTGTTGAGCTTCTAAACGAGCTTGTTCTAAAAAACCTAACGCCAAAAAAGCATTCGCGCGATTTAGATATTGAAAAGGAATAACAGGCGTGATCCCCACTTTTAACATATCAAGTTTAGGGACGACGAATCGGTCTAAATCCACACGATGCCTTAAAATCCATTTCTGATTTTCTATAATATCTTTTAAAAAAACAGCCCCATCGTAATCAAAATAAACTAAAACCCAACTCTTATCCGCATAAAGATTCTTTAATAATTTCTCTGGGACCCTATCGGACATCCAATTTAAAAATACGCCGGTTATGTTATATTTCTTAACGGTATTTTCAAAATATTTATAATCGCCATAAAGAATATCCTGCGATTTCTTAAAAAAACGCGGTCCATAAACCTCGGTTCGTCCGTCAATAAAAACTTTAATATCCGGATACGTGCGGCCTAATAAATACGCGCCCGAATTAAATTGATTATAAAAATTGCCCTTAATCTTATTCTCGACTAAGAAATCAACCGCTTTATAAGGAAATAATCTTTTTGAAACGCCGCCAAATTCGCTTTTGCGCTCTAACGTATCAAAATCAAAATATCCTCGAACAGATAATGCGCCGATATAATTAATAATCCAAGCAACAAGAAAAATCTTTAAAATAATCGCTAAAACATATTTTAGCTTTTCCCTTTCTTCAAGAAACTTTATCGGACTTAAAATATCCAAATGGAATAAAAAAGTGACATAAGCAAATAAAACAAAGAAAACCATATTGCGTAAAGCGCTTAATCCTAACACTAAAAAAATCCCCCACAACAACAAAATACTAATATCTATTTTTTTGCGATGAATAATAAACCCTAAAAAAGAAACAAAAATTGCGGCCCGAAAATACCAATACGGCTCTAAAGAGAACACTGTCTGAAACGTTATCGGTTTGGCTAATTCGCTGATATGACTGAAAAATATTTTTGATTCACCGCTTAAAGAGGATAAAATATTAAGTGGATATAAAACACCTCGCAGGCCATAAGGATTAATAAAACAAGCCCCTACAACAACCGCAAACGCGATCTTAAAAAAAAGATATTCATCATCGTTTAATTTTCCGATATTATTCCACTCATAAGGCAGTCGAATATGCCGTCTGATCCATTCGGCAATGATCCCTATCAGAATCATAAATGGCCCTAAGATAAAGAATCCGTGAATATTCACCCATAAGACTTGAACAAAAAACAAAATAAGTAATGTTCGCCAATGATTTAATCCGTTCGATAAAATAAAAATATAAAAAACAAGAAATAAGAAGCTGAAAATATCCGGCCGAAGAGTCAATCGCGTCTCAAAAGTCAATAAAACAAGAATCAAAAAAGATAATGGTAACAGTTGATGCCCTGTGCGAAGGCCTAAAAAAATTAAAAGAATAAAAATTAATAATACAATCGCAACTTGAAGATTAATTAATCCTTCAAAACCAGCCGCACGATAACTTTCAGCCAACAAAACTTGAAATAACCAGGAATGATTAATCCAGGGTTTCCCCGATATACTGCAGGATAAGACATCTGCCTGAGGCACTGAAAAATGATCAATAATATATCGGCCCGACGCTAAATGAAGCCAAATATCAAAATCTTTGATTTCGACATTCGCTTCAAACATGACAAGTCCCAAGAGAAGGAAAATAACGATAAGCCCCATGAAAAAACTTAATTTTTTATAAAACCATTCGCTCATAAATATCCTTATAAAAAATTATTATCGTACTTCACTGATCTCCTCAAGTGATTTTCTTATTTTTTCTTTTGAAAAAGGTTCTAACGGATATCCTAAACTAATAATAATATCAATTTTAGCTTTTGAGGAAAGATTTAATGTTTTCTTAACCGCGCGCTCATTGAACCATCCTATCCAACATGAGCCCAATCCTTCTTCAGCGGCCTGAAGGACAAAATGCTCGCAGGCAATCGCTTCATCAATCAAGCTAAATTGAATTCCTCGAAATGTTCCGCCAACTTGAGCCGCATATTTCGAAGACTCCCGTAAAACAACCACCAACACCGGCGCATCTTTTGCAAAAGCATTCATCTGATAAATCCCAGAAAAAGCGGCTGAAGCGACTTTATTTTTTAAATCCCAATTTTTAATAACAATAAATCGCCACGGTTGAGAATTACAAGCCGAAGGCGCCAGTCGCGCGGCCTCTAAACACCGCACAAGACTTTCTTCTAAAACAGGCTCTTGCGAATAACGACGGCAACTTACTCTTTTTTTGACTAAATCTAAAAAACTCATAGTGCCCTTAAGACAAAATGTCCTTTTTCTTCTTCAACAAAATGAGACTTGAAATGAATATCACTCATTTTTATTTTGTCAGACCGATACTCCATCGATGCTTTTAAAAGTTTTTGGGTATAAGAATGTAGTGGGCGGGTCAAAATAGCATTAGTAAATCCATACTCCACAATCCGCCCTTGATACATCACAGCGATTTTATCACAAACTCTTTTAACTGCTTTTAAATTATGAGAAATAAACAAATATGTCAAATCAAATTCATTTGTTAAACCTTTTAAAAGCATTAAAATCTGTTTTTGAATAATAACATCTAAAGAGGAAACCGCCTCATCTAAAATAAGTAGTTGGGGCTTTACCAATAAAGCACGGGCTATGGCGACACGCTGACGCTCTCCTCCACTCAACTCATGAGGATAACGATAAAGAATGCTTGACGGCAATTGAACAGCTGTCAGAATTTCATCTAAATGATTTTCTCCCTTATCAGTCTTTTTTCCTTCTAAAGCCTCATTTAAAATATTTCTTATGGTAAATCTGGGGTCTAAACTGCTATACGGATCTTGAAAAACCATCTGAACCTTTTGCCGATAATCCCTCAAACGATCTCTTGATGGATACGTCATATTCTCTTGAGAAAAAAATATTTCTCCCGCATCCGATTTAAGCAACTTTAAAATAATTTTGGCTAACGTTGTTTTACCGCACCCTGATTCGCCGACTAAACCTAAATGTTCTTTTTTTGAAAGCGCCAATGAAATATCATCAACTGCTTTGACTGTTGTTTTTCCAACAGAAAAATATTTTTTTATATTTTTTAATTCCAATAACATAATTTATCAATGAGTAGCTTCTAAAAGTTCTTGCGTATAAGAATGCCTTGGCATGGCTAAAACATCTTTTGTCCGGCCTTTTTCAACAATACGCCCCGATTTCATCACAACAAGATCATCAGACAAATGCCTGACAAGTCCCAAATCGTGCGTGATAAGAAGTATTGCAAGATGTAATTTCTGATTTAATTCTTGAAACAATTCGATAATCTCGGCTTGTAAGGTAACGTCTAAATTACTCGTCGGTTCATCAGCAATAATAAGTTTCGGAGAAGCCGCAATCGCCTGAGCTATCATCGCGCGCTGGCGCATGCCTCCGCTTAATTGATGCGGATAACTTCTAAAAACTCGCATAGGATCCGAAATCCTCACCATATCTAAAAGTTCTAAAACGCGAGACTGTCTTTGTTTTCGATTCCTATCGCTATGGGCGATTAAAACCTCTTCTATTTGAAAACCAATGGTTAAAAGCGGATTAAAAGCATATAACGGCTCTTGAAAAATAAAACCGATTTCTGCGCCTCGAAATTGTTGCAATTGTTTCTCTGTAAGCGTTAAAAAATCTTGCCCATTAAAAATTATTTTTCCGGATTCAATCGTAAGCGCTAAAGATAAAAGTCGCCCCAAACAAAGAGCCGTCGTTGTTTTTCCGCTTCCAGACTCCCCAACTAAAGAAACAATATGCTCTTGGATAATGTCAAAATTAATCTGCTCAATAAGATATTTCTTTTGATTACCGTCTTTAACAGAAACAGTCAGATCTTTAATAGTCACTAACGTAGTGTTCATGATTCTTTAATTCCTTTTAATAATGGATCAAAACAATCGCGTAAAACGTCTCCTACAATATTAAAACTCATAACTGTCATAAAAATAAAAAAACCTGGCATTAAAACCCATGGATGAAGCTGAATATGCGCGATACTCATGGCCTCGGACAACATATTCCCCCAACTCGCGAGCGGGTCTTGAATCCCTAATCCAATTAAACTTAAAGCGGCCTCGCCTAAAATATAACCAGGAATGGACAGCATAATAGCGACAATCGAATAGGACAAGGTATGCGGTAAAATATGGCGGATAATAATTTTAAAATCAGACAATCCTAACATTTTCGCGGCTAAAACATATTCGCGTTCTTTTAAAGTTAAACTCATTCCGCGAATAATACGCGCTAAGCCCGCCCAACCAATAAAAGAAAGAATGACGACAATCGATAAATAAACTTGATAAGAATTAAAATTATCCGGAACGACTGAGCGAAGCGCAAGCATCAGATAAAATCCTGGCACCATCATAAACATTTCGCAAAGACGCATCAAGATATTATCTACAATCCCTCCATAATAACCGGCAATGCCTCCGACTAATAATCCCAATCCAAAAGAAATCAAAACCCCAATAAGGCCTATGGATAAAGAAATCCTCGCCCCATATAACAAACGCGAAAAAATATCTCGCCCTCTGGAATCAGTCCCAAACAGATAAATTTTTCCCGGAACATCTACGCCCCACAACCGCGTCATCGAAGGAATAATGCCAAGAATAAAATATTTCTGGGTTGGCACAAATAATCTTAAAGAATATCTCTGCGATTTATCCTCCCTATAAACCCTCTCGTGATTTTCATTAAAACTCAAAGACTGGGCATAAACAAAAGGTCTCGTTAAACGGCCTTGATCAATCATATGAATTTTTGTCGGAGGGGCATAAGAATGTTGTCGTGCTTCCTCTTGATAACTATACGGAGCGATAAAATCAGCAAAAAAAGCCGCCCCGTAAAGAAAAATCAACAGCCGAAGAAAAAAACCTCCTCGTTTTGATTTCTTAAAACTATCCAACGCTAATTGAAACGGACTATAATGTTTATCTTTATTCATTTTTCATCCTGCCTAAACGAACCTATACACTTCATTTACAGTTTATAACCTGATTCTTGGATCAGAAAACGCCAGCAAAATATCTGCTATTAAATTTCCTAACAATAATAAAATACCGCCCATCAGCATACTGGCCATCACTAAATAAACATCTTTCGACCGCACCGCTGTCAACATCAATGACCCTAATCCCGGCCAATTACACATAATTTCTGTTAAAGCCGCGCCTCCTAAAAGACCTGACAATTCATAACCGAATAACGTAATAAGAGGATTAATGGCGTTGCGTAACGCATGACGATAAAAGACAATATGCTCGGGTAATCCTTTCGCACGCGCTGTTAAAATATATTGCTGCCGCAAAACTTCTAAAATATTCCCGCGCATGATACGTTGAAGCGCGGCTATAGAGCCTAAAGAAATAACAATTGTCGGAATAATTAAATGTTTAAGAAGATCTATCACTTTAGGAAAAAATCCTAAATCATCATAATGCGCGCTACGCATCCCGCCCAACGGTAATAATCCCGTATAGCTAACCATATAAAGAAGCAACATCGCTAAAAAGAAACTGGGCATAGAAAGCGCTGAAAAAGATAAAAAAGACAAAATCTTATCAACCCATTTATTACGCCTAACCGCGGCCCAAATCCCTAAAGGGATAGCGAAAAGCCATGTAACCAATAAACTCGATAAAGATAAAATAAACGTATTAAAAATCCTCGGGCCTAAAACACGCGAAACAGGAACATTATAAAAAAAAGAATACCCCCACTCTCCTGTCAATAAATTTTTAAGCCATATCAAATAACGATACAACATCGGCTTATCCAATTGGTAAAGATGTTCATAACGTACAATCGTTTCTTGGGAAATTTGCGGATCAAGTTTTAAGCTATCAAAAAAATTTCCCGGCGTTTTTTCCATCAACCAAAAAGTCAATAAAGACATGGCTAATAAAAGAGGTATCGCAACAATAATACGTTTTAAAATATATTTAAACATAATGTAAACGAAAAACTATAGAGTAAGAAAATTATTTTATATAAATTTCCTCAATATTATGAAACGGTCCGCCGTAATTAGTTGGTTTTAAATTTCCAAACTTATTTCTAACCGCAAAAATATTGCTGGTTAATACTGTATAAATCAATGGGACTTGTTCAGACACAATCATCTGGAATTCGTCATAAAGTTTTTTTCGCGTCTCCTCATTAAGCTCTTTAACCGCCTCGCTAAAAATCTCATCAATACGTCTTTCCCAATGAGTTGCCGGTTCTTTCTGACGAGGATACCACATATGAAGTTGCCCGCTACTTATCCAAACATTCTGTCCAAAATGCGGGTCTGCCCCGCCCCCGGTTAATCCCAAAAGAATAGCGTCCCAATCGAATGTGCTCGTCAATTTACTTACCAAGGCATTAAACTCTAAAATCTTAAAATTGACCTTCATTCCTAACTTTTCAAGATCATGAATAATAATACCCGCAATCTGAATACGCTCGATAGCGCCCGAATTCGTGTAAAGATTAAACTCAACAGGACTTCCATCGGAATCTTCAATAATACCGTCCTTATTTCTATCTTCAAATCCTGCTTCTTTTAAAATTCTTCTTGCGCGATCCAAATCATAACCGTACGTCTTAACGTCCGGATTATACCAGAAACCATCTGCCTGACTGATAGGGGAATACTGTTCAAAACCTAAACCATTATTTAAAATTTCTATGATTTTTTTTCTATCAATCGCATGGGACACGGCTTGACGAAAAGAGACGTTTGTAAACCATTTTAATTTCTTTTCTTCGACAAAAGGTTTTTGCGTCTTCTCGTTTACACCTAAATTCTGATTAAAAACAATAAAATTCGTTCCAAATGACGGACCGGTCTCAAAAATCGTAAAATTATTTTTCTTTTCTTGAGGTTTCAAAAGCGGAAAATCTTTTCCTGACAACGCATAATAATCCAACTCTCCGTCAATAAATTTTAAAAGAGCTGTTTCAGGATTTTGAACAATTAAATAAACAATCTTTTCCAAAAAAGGTAATTTCTGTCCTTGGGCAGATTTTTTCCAATAATAAGGATTGCTTTTAAACACAAGCCGCTCGCCTGGTTTATACGCAACTAATTGAAACGGCCCTGTCCCGACAATTTCGTAAGGATTTGTATCAATGCCCCAAGTAAAATTAAATTTTTTATTCTTAACAACTTCTTCTAATTTATGTTTGGGAAGAATCGATTGCCCCATGCTTCTTAAAAAAGGCGCAAATTTCACCGGTAATATAAATTGAACAGTCCCATCATCTATTTTCTTGATATCAAACTTTTTTCCATCAATCGTAAAAATATCTCGAGAGGAACTTGGAATTTCATCATTATAAATAAGAGAATTAAAAGTAAAGACTACATCATCCGCGCTAAAAGGCACTCCGTCATTCCATAAAACATCCTTTCTTAAATAAAAAGTCCACGTCAAACCATCTTCGCTAATAGTCCAGCTTTTAGCTAAATTCGGCTCAACTTTTAGATTAAACGCGTTAACAGTTGTTAATCCTTCGAAAATAAGACTTGTGACCGCAGTTGTAGATGTTTCTTTCGCGATAATATCGTTAAAAGATTTTGGGTCAGACGTAGTGGATAAAACAATTGTGCCGCCGTAGGGAGAAAAATTTTTAGAAAAACTGGCAGGCGAAACAAAAAGAAAAAAGGAAAGAAACAATAATAAACGAGTAAATGTTCTCACAAGAAATAAAAAAGCCTATTTTCTATTGCTTCTTATTATGTTTATTTAGACACCGGGGCGGGTTCTTCAATTGGTAAAGACGCCGTAGTATCTTGTGTTTCTGTTTTTTCTTCAGACAATGGCTGAGCCATTTGATCTAAAGACTGTGATTGTTTCTGTTTAGCCGCAACATTCGCCATCAGAGATTGGTCTCGTTTCGATGAAAAATACGCCAAACTTAAGCACGTAATAATAAAGATTGTTGCTAAAATAGTCGTCCCTTTGATCAAAACCTCATTTGTTTTTGCGCCAAAAAAATTCTCGGCTGATGAAAAGGCCTCTGTGAGTCCACCGCCACGGCCAGATTGCATCAAAACAACAGTAATTAATAAAACAGAAACAATTACATGAATAAAAGTAATAAAACCTATCATAACATCCTTTCTTTATGTGATTTCTGGTTTCACAAAAAATTACAGAATAAATAAATTATTAAAAGGACCCTTTCACGATTGCGACAAAAGAATCGCTCTTTAAACTGGCTCCACCGACCAAAGCCCCATCCAGATCAGGTTGCGCCATAAGTTCTTTAATATTATCTGGTTTAACGCTTCCGCCGTATTGAATACGAACGACATCTGCCACTTCTTTATTAAATAATTTTGCCAAAAGCCCTCGAATATATTGATGCGCTTCCTGGGCTTGGTCAGGAGTCGCGGTTTTTCCTGTGCCAATCGCCCAAACCGGTTCATAAGCAATAATGATTTTTTGCATTTCGTCCGTCGATAAACCTGCTAAAGATTCCGTGCATTGTTTATTAAGGACATCAAAAGTTTTTCCTTCTTCTCGTTCTTGTAAAACTTCTCCGATACAGACAATCGGTGTTAACCCATGTTTTAAGGCTGCTTTGATTTTCTTATTGACCGTTTGATTGGTTTCACCGAAAAATTGTCGACGCTCTGAATGCCCGATAATAACATATTGCGCGCCGGCATCTTTTATTAAAGGCGCAGAAACTTCTCCGGTAAAAGCACCAGAATCTTCCCAATACACATCTTGAGCGCCAACGCCGATATTTGATTCCATTAAAGCCTCATAAACATCTCTAATAACTAAAAAAACAGGACACACAACAATATCCACTTTTGTGATATCACACAATTCTCGTTTTAAAACAGTAACCAATTCTAATGCTTCCTTAGAATTTTTGAATAATTTCCAATTGCCTGCAATGATTGGTTTTCTCATGATGGTCCTCTTCTTATTTATTCCGACGTATCATAACGATAAATTATCTTTTGTCGGGATTTCCGCCTCCTTATAGAAACGGAACGATTAATCCTCCATTACTTCGAGGAGGCTCTATTTTTTAATGCCGCAATTCCAGGAAGTTCTTGACCTTCTAAAAATTCTAAAGAAGCGCCGCCACCGGTTGAAATATGCGTCATCTTATCTTCTACATTAAATTTCTTAGCCGCGGCCGCCGAATCCCCACCGCCGACGATTGTCGTACAATCTTTTAAATTCGCTAAATAATCGGCAATAGCTTTTGTCCCACCGGCATATTCATCTTTTTCAAAAACACCCATAGGCCCGTTCCACACAACCGTTTTAGCGGTTGATAAAACTTGTTTAAAAATCTCAACTGTTTTAGGCCCAATATCAAGTCCCATCCAACCGTCTTCAATTTTTGTGACAACTTTTCTATCTTTCGGATCATCAAAACTTGTGGCGACAACAAAATCTTCACCTAATTCTATTTTAACGCCTTTTTGCTTGGCCTTTTCCAATAAACCTTTCGCAATGTCGACTTTATCCGCTTCTAAACGAGATGTCCCAACATTCGCGCCCAACGCTTTAAAAAATGTGAAAACCATCGCGCCGCCGATAAGAATCGCATCTGCCTTATTCATCAAATTTTCAATCAGCATGATTTTATCAGACACTTTCGCGCCTCCCATAATAACCACAAATGGTTTCTCTGGATTATGGACCGCCTTGCCCAAATAATTAATCTCTTTTTCTAAAAGAAATCCCGCAACCGCTGGTAAAAATTTTGCAATGCCTTCGGTTGAAGCATGCGCACGATGAGCTGTTCCAAAAGCATCGTTAACATAAATATCCGCCAAATCAGCAAGCTTTTTTGAAAACTCAGGGTCATTTTTCTCTTCTTGTTTATAAAAACGCAAATTCTCCAGCAATATCACCTTTTCTGAAGAATTATTTATAGAAGCCTTCACGCTGTCACCGATACAATCATCAAGTTTAAGAACTTTTTGATTAAGAAGTTTTTCTAATTGTTTGGCAACAGGCGTGAGCCGCTCTTTTTCCGAAACTTGGCCTTTAGGACGACCTAAATGGCTCATTAAGATAACTTTGGCAGGATCTTGAGCTAAAATATATTTTATCGTCGGGATGGAAGCCACAATACGCATATCATCAGTAATATTCAAATTATCATCTAATGGCACATTAAAATCGCAACGGACAATAACTTTTTTCCCTTTTAAATTAATGTCTTTGACGGTCATTTTATTCATCGCCGGCCTCCAATTATTAATTAATAATAATATTTATGAAATTGTTTCCTATTATATATAACAAGTCCTTTTTGTCAATTTAATCTCTTATTTCCACACCATTTTTGTTATTTTCATCTCAATCGTTGTCGTAGGATAAAGGTCTTCAATAATTTCAGCAGGTTCAAACCATAATTTAATTTCCCTGGCCGCGTCTTCTTCATTAGCAGAACAATGAAGGACATTTTCAAATAACCCGGCTGTCGTTAAACGTCCATACTGGCCGCGAATGCTCGTTGAATCAGCGGTTTCAGGGTTTGTCGCGCCGGCTAATTTTCTGACCTTTTCAATCGCGTTTTCTCCGTCATACACAAGGGCTAAAACACGACGATATTCCTCACCATGCAATTCCCCGCAAATATATTTCACGACATCTTCAAAAAAAGGTTTATCTTTTAAATGCTGATAATGTTCCGCCGCCAATTCTCTCGAGACTTTGACCACTTTAGCTCCAACGATACGAAGCTTAGTCTCTGAAAGACGGCTTAAAATATTTCCGGTTAAAGACTTTTTTAATCCGTCGGGTTTTACAATAACTAATGTTTGCTGTCGCATAACTTTTCCTTTCTTTCCTGCTGTCTTATCATTTTTAAAAGACAACTGCTCTGCTAATATTTTTATTTTTAAAAATTTATTTTTTCTTTATACCACTTAATCGTTTTTTTCAAACCATTTTCAAATTTCGTTTTGGCGATAAACCCAAATTCTTTTTTCGCGCGTGATGTGTCTAAACAACGTCGCGGCTGGCCGTCAGGTTTCGTTTTATCCCAAATGATTTTTCCTTGAAATCCTGTTAATTGAACAATCAAGGCCACTAAATCTTTAATAGAAATTTCAAAACCCGCGCCTAAATTAACCGGCTCTGGCTTATTATATTTTTCACTTGCTAAAATAATACCTTCGGCCGCATCATCCACATATAAAAATTCACGCGTGGCCTTGCCCGTTCCCCAAACCACAATTTCTTTTGCATTATTTTTCTTCGCCTCTAAACATTTTTTAATAAGCGCTGGAATAACATGCGAAGACTGCGGATTAAAATTATCGCGCGGCCCGTATAAATTAACAGGAAGTAAAAAAATCGCATTAAATCCATATTGCTGCCGATACGCCTGCGATTGAACCAAAAGCATTTTCTTAGCCAATCCATACGGCGCATTGGTTTCTTCGGGATAACCATTCCATAAATTCTCTTCTTTAAACGGCACCGGCGTAAATTTCGGATATGCGCAAATGGTTCCAAGCGCCACAAATTTCTTTACCCCCAAAAGCCGCGCTTGTTCGATTAACTGTACGCCCATCATCAAATTCTCATAGAAAAATTTCCCTGGATTTTCTTGGTTGGCTCCAATTCCACCGACGACAGCGGCCAAATGAATAACCATATCGGGCCGTGTTTGTTTTAGAAGTTTTTTAATATCCTTTTCTTGTCTCAAATCACACGATTCAATCAAAGGGACAAAAATATTTTGACACCCTTTTTTATGAAGCAGCGCAACAACCGATTGCCCTAAAAAACCTGCTCCACCGGTCACAACAACTCTTTTATTTCTCCAAAATGACATCTTTATTTTTCCATTATTTTTTAAAAAGCTTCTCTAATTTTACTATCCGCTAAACACTATACGCTGCTTTACTTCTTCCCTTTAAGCCCGTATAATTCTTTTTCAACCAATTTCATATCGCTATCAACCATCATACGCACCAATTGTCTAAAACTTACCTTTGGCTTCCATTTTAATACTTTTTTCGCCTTAGAACTATCGCCTAAAAGGCAATCAACTTCGGTCGGGCGAAAATAACGTTTATCAATCTCGACATATTTTTTCCAATCAAGTTTCGCGTAATCAAAAGCCTCATCTAAAAATTCTTTAACCGAATGCGTTTCGCCGGTCGCCACAACATAATCATCTGCTTTTTTTTGCTGTAACATCAGCCACATCGCCTCCACATAATCGCCGGCAAAACCCCAATCACGCTTGGAACTTAAATTTCCCAAATATAATTTCTTTTGCAATCCCTGTTTAATACGCGCAAGCGCCATAGTAATTTTTCGCGTGACAAAGGTTTCACCTCGTCGAGGAGATTCATGATTAAATAAGATCCCGTTACACGTGAACATCTTATACGCCTCACGATAATTGACTGTCATCCAATAGGAATAAACTTTAGAGGCTGCATACGGGCTCCGCGGCTCAAACGGAGTTTGTTCGTTTTGCGGCGACGGCGCGTTGCCATACATTTCCGAACTCGAGGCCTGATAAAATTTTGTCTTAATCCCGCTTTCCCGAATAGCTTCTAAAAGACGCGTGGTTCCAAGCGCGGTTACCTCAGCGGTATATTCCGGAATATCAAAACTCACACGCACATGGCTTTGCGCACCTAAATTATAAATCTCATCGGGCTTAATCGTTTTAATAATCTGATTTAAAGAACTCGCATCATTCAAATCCCCATACACAAGTTTTAATTTTACATCTTTTTCATGCGGGTCTTGATACAGATGGTCGATGCGATCCGTATTAAAGGAACTTGACCGACGGATAAGCCCATAAACCATATATCCTTTATCCAAAAGAAATTCGGATAAATAAGAACCATCCTGGCCCGTAATCCCGGTAATCAAAGCTGTTTTTTTATTAGACATTTTAAAATCTCCTTATCATTATTCCGATTGTCGGACCAGAACCATTAAAAGCCCGATATGAACCCATAAATAATTTGATATTTGAACTGAATAAAAATGTGTATCAACGAAACTGTGCGCTAAAAACGCGAAAATTCCTAATAATAAACCCATCGATAACGCCGAGAAAAAAATGTTTTTCTTATATTGAATTTTTATCTGATTTAAAACGTAATTAATAAAAACATACAGAATCCATAAAAAAGTCCCAAAACCCAGAACTCCCGTCTCGATTAATATCTGCAAATAACAATTATGCACATAGGTTGGGAAAACTCTTGTTGCTGCTGTTTTATAAACATCTTGATACTTTTCATAACTACGCATAAATGTATTAAGACCATAACCAAATACAGGCCTTTCTTTAAACATCTCTAATGCCTCTTTGCTCCTTTCCAATCGCCACGGCACAGAATTATCAGAAACACCCGTTGTCGGAGCTTTATATCTTTCCAGAAAAAAAGAAACCTTTACTAAAACAGGAATGATGACCACAAACGCTATCAAAACAACAAAAGACTTTTTTATAAAAAATTTTAGCCATAGAAATAAAAAAGGAATAACACAGAAAGAAAAAATGACCGCAAGCCACGCTCCTCGAGAATAAGCAATAATAAGAGCCCAAACAGAAAAAATAAAAATAAGACTGCGCAGTAATTTAAAACGCAACTTTGTGCTGATAAAAAATAACAAAAAACAAAAAGGGATAAAAATGGTCAAATATGCTCCTAATAAATTCGCGTGCTTAAAAGCGGCTGTCGCCCTGTAAAAAGAAACAGGAATTTCTCGCCCTAACAATAAATCCTTGCCTGTAATATGAAATTGAATAATGCTATCAATTGAGGTAATAAAACTGGTGAAAACAAACAATCCTAAAGCTATCCAAAGATGTTTTGTTGACTTAAAAACATCAAGAATAAGAAAATAAATCACAAACCATTCCAAAGTCTTAAAAAAGAAACCCATCCAAGATATCTTAGGCGAAACGCTTAAAAAAACTGACAATAAACACGCTAAAAGGAAAAATCCTATCGGCTTATTAAGAACACTTGAAGGCGGATTCAAGAATTGGTTCCACAAAATTTCTTTTGCTTTTACTAAAATAGCGCGTTTGGCCAACCATAATAACGTGGCTAAAACTACACAGATTTCAAGAATAGCAATGCTATAAGGAAGGGAAAAAATAAGAACATAGATCAAAAAACGAATGGCATTATCAATTTTTTGTATAAAAATATTTTGCGATTCTTTTTGCGCTTCTGACATTTCTTAATACGCTCCTTTTCCTTTTAACACAACCGGAATGGTCTGAAATAAAATACTTAAATCCAGCCAAAATGACCAATTGTTAATATACCAAAGATCCCATTTCACAAGACGAGAAAACGATACATCACTTCTCCCTCGAATTTGCCATAAGCCGGTAATACCCGGACGAACTTCTAAACGCTTTAGCTGATTTAAATCTTCTTTTTCAATTTGATCGATAGGCAATGGACGAGGGCCTACCAAGCTCATATCTCCTTTTAAAACATTTATCAATTGGGGCAGCTCATCAAGACTATATTTGCGTAAGAATTTTCCAATCTTAGTCACGCGCGGATCTTTTTTTATTTTAAAAATAGGCCCGTCGACTTCATTTTGGTCTAAAATATCATTGAGTCGTTTATCCGCATTTCTAAACATACTGCGAAATTTATACATATTAAAAATCCGTCCTCCTCGCCCATATCTTTTAGAAACATAAAAAACCGGCCCCGGACTATCTTTTTTAATCAAAAAAGCCAGAATTAGAAAAACAGGGAAAAATAAAATAATTCCCAATAAACTCATACAAAAATCAAAAACCCTTTTACCTAATTGTCTCTTAAACGGCATCGCATCGCAATATTCAATAACAGGAATAATCCCAATATTATATTTTCCAAAATCCCCCATCATAAGATCAAATCCTTGCGGAATAACGCGCACCGCAATCTGAAGTTCTTTGGCCTCTTCTAATAACCGCATAAAAACACCACTATCATGATGAATAGTAATAAAAACTTTTCTTACAAATTCTCTTTGAGCAATTATCTTAAAATCCTCAATCTTTCCCAAAACAACAATATCACCATCAGCAATCGGCCCTTTTTTAAAATCATCCAAAAATCCAACAACCTTAATCCCCAAGCCTGTATGAAGGCGAATTTCTCGCGCAAGTGTTTGGCCTACTTTTCCAGCGCCAATAATAAGAGCATTAACATTATTATATCCTTGACGAACAAGATATTCGACAAACCTTCTTTTT
>ERZ795059.2682-NODE-2682-length-18129-cov-10.434381_pt1 | contig 18129 bp, 13 predicted proteins | sample MGYA00375143_ERZ795059 | MGnify/ENA primary metagenome ERZ795059 (study PRJEB30188, sample SAMN05720168) | activated sludge metagenome | isolation source: Anaerobic digester | place: USA | collected 2015-01-07 ... | reverse complement strand
AAAAATGCCGCGTCCGCCTGAATCTGCGCGTCGTATGCCGCGGCATTCGAATAATTATTTAAAAAAATGGTTTCATTCAAACTGCCGTTTACTATTCCATCGTCAACATAATCAATAGCATCATCAAATGAATTGCCAAGTTCCATTTGCCTGAATATCTGATCAAGAACGCTTCCGTCTCCATCGGAATCTCCTGCGCCTCCGCCGTATGTCCGGTTCATATACATTGCCGCTTCATATGCCGATGAATAATATATAGATGTTCCTCCCCAATTTGATATGTCGGTTGTCCTGATTGCCGCGGAACCGCCTGCTGTCATTCCTCCGTCATATAATACTCTGTCATTAGCTCCGTGAGAATATTCCGCGGCCGCCTCTTTAAACCAGGTCGGAACATCCGTATTAAAATCATATATGCCGTTTGAATGCCACGCATGCGTAGCATGTATCATCTCATGAAGGATTATTCTATCATTATAAAATGTCGGATTTGCTCCGCCGTTCGGAAGAGTTACCGGTTGAAAATCAGCTAATTCTATATGTAATTCCTGTTTTACTACGCTCGGTCCTGCAGTCCACGTCGATACATAAGCTAAAGTTCCGCCTGCGGCTCCTGCGTCAAGAACAACCTCGAGCGGTCCGCCTTCACTGCCGCTCATATCATATATAGTATTCGCCATCTGCTGACCTGCAGCTATCCAGTTATCGTTTAAATACTGTCTCAATAAATTTAATTCATTATCATTTGTCTCGGCTGTTCCTTTCAACAATTTAATTTTATTGTATTCGACATTCTCTTCATATCTGTCTATTTCTGATAACAATTGAGAGACCTCTAACTGAACTAATTTTCTGTCTTCATTTGTCAGAGTATCATTTGAGGTCTGAACAGCAAGCGTCCTGATTCGCTGTAATATATCGGTTATTTCCGAATATGCTGATTCGGCTGTCTGTATCAACGATATTCCATCAAGAATATTACGTTCCGCCTGCGCTATTCCGTTTACTTGAGTCCGGAACTTTTCTGATATTGCCAGACCTGAAGCGTCGTCTGCAGCCCGGTTTATTCTATGACCGGCAGATAATTTTTCTAAGGATTTATTGGAAAAAATGTTAAATTTCTCCAATTGACGAAATGAATAATTCGCTATTGGATTATTTATACGCATTTTTCCAAAGTATGATTTTTAATTTTAAACGTGAGTTTGACAAACCCCAAAAATAATTTATTTGATTTTTGGGGATGGTTTATACATCCTTGCATTTGTATTATTACATCCTTGTAATTTCTATTTTATTATTTTATCGTATGTTTTTTAAAAAAACTTTAATATTATTTATATTTTTGTTTTTTATTCTTATTTTTCAATTAGTTATTTTATAAAAAAATAATATAACTTATAATAACTATTTATTTATATTTTGGAAAATTCAAAATTATTGTTAAAAATAAATTGATTTAATTTTATTTTAATATATAATTTATACAAATAATTATTTATTATAAATTTGTAATAAAACAATATAGTATGACTGATAAATTGAATAAATATCTAAAAGAATATTATGAAACCTTTTTTATACTAAACAAAAAATGGGTTGATTTTAACAGATTTGTCGAAAGTATAATTGAATGCGATGAATCTCAAAAATCAATGATTGAAGTGTTAAAAAAAGAAAAATTATTATCTGATAATATAAAAATCCTAATTTTAGGGTGCGGTTCAGGTAAACTTGAACGTTCATTTACTAAACAATTTAAAAATATTTTTGTTGTTGGGGTGGATGTATCTTTGCAGGGAGTTGCAATAGCTAATCTGTTAAAAGAAAATAGTAAAACCAAAATAATTGATTATTTAAACTGCGTCGGCGAAAAACTGCCATTCAAATCAGAAACTTTTGATGTTGTAATTAGTAATCAAGTTTTAGAACATGTAAAAGATTTAAAATTAGTTTTTCAAGAAATATTCAGGGTTTTAAAAAATGATGGACAAACTTATCATTTTTGTCCTAATTATCGGAGTTTTTATGAAGCTCATTATAAAATATTTTGGTTCCCAATATTATCCAAATCAATTCTTTCTTCATATTTAAAATTAAGGGGATTAAAGACGGATATTTTATTAAACCATTTGAATTTAATAACTTATAACAATATTAAAAATATAATTAACGAAAGCGGTTTTAATGAAATAAGCGGCGATATGTTCAAACAACATTTAATTTCAAAACTGCAAAATCCTGAAAATATTTCAAATAAAAAAGCAAAACGATTAATCTTTTTTTTAAAATATGTCGGTTTACTTTCGATTTTTAGAATTATAATACAATATAATCCATTCTTCCATATATTTCATATAAAAGCAAAAAAATAATTCTGCTGTTTATTTAACAAACATATATGCTTTGAGAAACTTCACAACGCCCAGAAATGCTCTATTTCATTTATATTCCGAGTTTAACCCCAAAATTTCAAATAAAAATATTGACAATTTTTATAAAATCAATACAATCATTCAAAATTTGAATGTTCAGGGTTTGAATGATTATGAATGCAATTAAAGAATTGATAAATGAACGCGAATTATTTCAAGAAATTTCCGATAATCCGGAAGTATCTCAGATGAAGCTTTCCAAAAAATTAAATGTTTCAGTAGGGCTGGTTAATTTATTTATAAAACGGCTAACAAAAAAGGGGTATGTTAAAGTAAAACGCATCAATGGAAAATGTCTGGCATATTTGCTGACTCCTGACGGAATAAAAGAAAAAGCCCGGCTTACCAAAGAGTATCTTGAAGCGAGTATTAATCATTACCAAAGAGCGCGTTCAATATTAAAAGAAGAATTCAAAAAACTTCTTGAAAAAAAAATAAAAATGATTTCGATTTACGCTTCGCAAGAGTGGGCTGAAATAAGTTATTTAACGGCTAAAGAAATCGGAATAGAAATAAATTCTTTTATAATATCCGGATTTGGAAACCAGAAAATATTTGAAATTCCAACGCGCGATTATAACGAAGAAATTTTTAAAACAATTAGTCATCCGGTAATCGGTCTTGGCAAAGAAATAATAAAAAGCGATTCAAGAATTTGTTATATATTCGAATCGGATTTTGACGGGATAAATTAAATCCAAAAATTGCTTTAGAATTAGAACGCAGTTTTTTGAATTTAGTATTAAAAAAAATTTCATAAAGTTAATTATTTTATTTTGTATGTTTCGGCTGCAATAAAAAGTATTAACTTCACATATTTGTCAGAGTAAATACAAAAAAATTTGTATAAAAATAGAACTATATGCTTTAGTAAAAATATAAAAAATTAAGAATAAATCTTATTTTGAAAGATTTTTAACCTGTTTTTTTATTCGTTATATTCGTGGTTTTTTCTTTAATTGCTTTTATCCTGCATTATGAAAATTTATTATAATCCTGTTTTAATGTATCACAGAATAAATGACTATGATTCGTTTATGCCTGAAATAAGAACCATCAGCGTAAACTGCCGTCTTTTTAAAAAACAGATAGAATTTCTTGTAAAAAAAAATTACAATTTTTTGACTTTTAAAAATTACGCTGAATTATTTGAATCAAACAATTTAAAACCAAAAGATATTTGTATTACATTCGACGACGGCTGGGAAGATAATTATATTTTTGCTTTTCCGATTTTAAAACAACATAACATAAAAGCTACTTTTTTTATAATATCAGGATATATCGATTCAGATGAAACATTGCCGGCATGGCGGAAATCATTGAATCAGAATAAACACAGGTTTATGAAATCAGAACAGATTCAAGAATTAATCGATTATGGAATGGAAATCGGTTGTCATACAATGTCGCATAAAAGATTGACCCAAATTGAAGGGGAAAGCGCGGAAAAAGAAATAATAAATTCTAAAAAATTTTTAGAAGAAAAATTTAGAATTAAAATTGACAGTTTCTCATATCCATACGGCGACCATTCTAAAAGCATAATTGAAATAACAAAAAAAGCCGGATTTAAAGCCGCCTGCGTTGTTACTCACGGCAGAGAAATTTCTTTCAACAACCGCGACATTTTTAAAATAGAACGGGAATTTATTTCAAATGATTCGATTTTTAAATTGAAATTAAAGTTATCAGGAATAAAAAAATTTATAAGAAAATTATTTTAGAAGATAAGGATTGATATGAAAACCTGTTTGCTTATAAGAACCGGAATTTTCGATGATATAAATTCTACTTTTAATTCGTTAAAAACTTCGGGATTTGAAAAATTTTATTTTTTAGAATCTGATTTGGATAACAGATTCAAATACGACGTCCCTATAGAAAAAAAATATGTCTATAATTATTCAATTTTAAATTTTTGGAAAATCATATTTGATTTAAGAAACAAAAACTTTTACGAAATCATAATAATGTTCACCGGAAACAGGATACATTTTAGTTTTGGTTTATTAATAGCGGTATTGATTTCTATATTAAAAAAGACAAGTTTGAAATATGTGAACAGCGTCGGAAAATTAATTGAAACCGGAAAAATCAATGCCATAAAAATAGCCGCAGGAAAATTATTTTCATTAAAAACATTAAATTATTTATTGGTTGTTTTTTCAAGCAAATTCAAGCTTTCAAGAAATCTGGGTATGCCCGTTGAAACAATTTTAGAAACTGCCGCTATTTGCAATTTACGGTGTCCGTTCTGTCCTGAAGGTCGGCTTGAACAAAAGCGGAAACGCGGTTTTATGACAATGGATGATTTTAAAAAAATTATGAGCGAAGCCGCGCCGTATTTGTGGTATGCAAATTTGGATTTGATGGGCGAGCCGCTGTTGAACAAAGATTTGCCTGAAATGATAAAATTCACAAAGAATTTAGGAGTTGAATATGTTGAAATCAGCTCAAACGGAAATCATATTTTAAACGACGAGGATGCCGAACGGATTGTAAAATCAGGTTTGAATAAAATGATTATTTCTATTGACGCCGCTGACCAGGATGTTTATGAAAAATACCGTGTCGGCGGAAAAGTAAATAAAATCATTGATTTTACAACCGCTATAGTAAAAGCTAAAAAAAAGTTAAACAGCGAACATCCGCGTCTTGATTTTCAAATAGTCGTATCTCAACAAAACATTAATCAGATTGAAAAAGTTGACGAATTAAGGAAAAAAATCGGCGGCGACAATCTTAAAATAAAACCAATGAGTTTTTTAATAGCTAATATAAGCGGAAATGAAGTAAAAGATTTTATAACATCAGTTCAAGAAAACAGATATACATTTACGGATGAGAAAATTGCGCCTCAAAAAGCGATATTAAATTGCGCTCCCATATATTTTATATTAAATATTTCCTGGGACGGGGATATTATTCCCTGCTGTTCAGACACCTATTTTGAAATGAAAATAGGAAACGCGATTAAAGAAAAATCAATTAAAAATGTCTGGAACGGAAAAGTATTCAAAAACTTCAGAAAAAAAGTGAATACTGATAGAAATTCTATTCCTGCCTGCGTGAGATTATGCGGGAAATTATAATATTAATACTTAATCATTATGACTAATTTAAAAAACAAATTACTGTCGGGAACTTTATACAATTATATTGGATACATTGCAAACGCCGCGATAGGTTTTTTTATATATCAATTGATAGTCAAATCTATAAGCGTTGGTGAATACGGCAATTATTCAACTTTTTTAACAACTTTTGAATACTGCCTGATGTTTTTAGGTTTTGGAATATATAGTTCGTTATACAGATATCCTTCTGAACTCGTAACTACAAAATCATACAAACTTTTAAAAAAATTCATAGGTTATACTTTACTATTTCAAATTGCCGTATCAATACTCGGCATAGTATTATTCGTAATATTTAAAACGAATTATTTAAAAGCATTCGATTTACATAACGCTTCCGATTCAATAATTTTGTTTTATATACTGATTCCGATTCAAATGCTGAATTTTTCGGCTTTGTCAATTCTTGATTCATTGCTTTTGCAGAAAATCAGGAATATTGCCGAAGTAGCTTATCTTATCATTAAATTTGCCGGATTATTCGTCATATATAAATATTCGTCCAATCTTTATTCTACAATGCTTATTTTTTTCATCGCCACTTTTATCTGGACATTAATAAACTTTTTATTTATAGCTAAATCGCTTTGTAAATTGCCGTCAGTTGACGAATCCAGCGACACGACTTTTTTTTCAAGAGTGAAACATTATTCGCTTTATAACTATTCCGATACTATCGGCGAAAGTATTGTCGGACTTGGTTTTGACATATTGATTATATCAAATATTTTAGGAGCCGCTTCAGCCGGTTTGTATTCCTTTGCAGTAGGAATGGTGAAAATGGTTTATAAACTGTTGCCGGTAAATATTTGCTATAAGGTTATAAAACCAATACTTATTCAAAAATATACGGTTGAAAAAGATAAGAATTTTCTTATATTGTTTTTTACAAGTTATTTAAAACTACATTTTTTTTTGATAGCGCCAATAATCTGGGGCGGGTTTTTTTTAGGGAAAGATATAATACTTTTGTTGTTTAAAAAAGAATATCTTGATTCATTCAATGTTTTTGCAATATCTTTAATTTCGTTGGGATTGTTTTATTCGTTCTGGAATCCTATAGGTTCGCTTTTAACTGTTCTTGAAAAACCTGAAATCAGTTTTTATTCGAAAATTTTTATGATTTTCAATTTGATAGCTGGAATCATTTTAACAAAAAAACTCGGAATAACCGGTCCTATAATAGCGACTGCAGTTACCAATATCTTCACAATTATTATGCAGATAATTTTATTAAGAAAACATATATCCTTGAATATTCCATGGATAAGTTTATTAAAAATTAATTTGAATTCAATTCTAATGTTTTCAGTTTTGTTTTATTCGGCCGGGTTTTTGCCGGTCAAAAATATTTTTATACTCGTTTTATATATTTCAGTTGGAGCTATTGTATTTTTTACCGCTTCATTTTTTAATAAAGCGTTTAATGAAACTGAAAGAAATATTATCAACGGCATATTAAAAAGAAAATTATTTTATTTTTAAATTTAGATATAAACGTATGTTTGTAAAAAAAATTTATGATTCATTTATAAAAATATTTTTCGGGGAATTAAAACCCAGAATATTTGCGCCTGCATATTTTACTGGAAAATCTATAATTAAATGGATTGAAACCAACGGAGAAAAAATTAATTCCGGTATTGTAATTGATTTAGGATGCGGACAAAAAACTTACAAAAATTTATTTATAAAAAATAATTCTTCAATCAAATATTATGGATTTGACATACCTTCGATAAGTTCATCAATGCATAATATTAAAGCAGCCGCCGATGTTCAATGTAACTTAGAAAAAATTCCAGTAAAAAATGAAAGCGTTGACGCTGTATATTCAAGTTTTGCTATGCAGTATATAATTAATCCGGTTTCATTTTTTAAATCAGTTTGCGGAATGCTGAAAAAAAACGGCAAATTATTTATTATAGCGCCTCATATTTCGCCGATTACGTCAGATGATTACGATTATTTGCGGTTCACTGAAAATTTTTTCAGAAAAATCTTAAATGAAAATAAGTTTAAAAAAATAGAGATTGAACATTGCGGAAACTTTGCCGTTACGATAATCACGATGGTCAATAAATCATTATATCACTATATTTGGTCGAACAGTAAAAAGAAAGCGATATTAAAATTATTATTAACTCCGGTTATTTTGCTTATTTTATTATTTAATAATTTATCCGGATTAATATTGATTCGTCTAAAATTTAATAAAAATTATTATCCGACTAACCTTTTTATTTATGCAGAAAAATAATACCGGCGATATTAAAATAATCGGGCTTGGAGATATAAGTTTTGATAACGGGTTCGGCGATGATTTAATTCAAAACGGAGAAAATAAATCTTTCAACGGCATTGAGGAAATTTTAAAAAAAGCCGATATTGTTATAGCTAATCTTGAAACTCCGGTATCTGAACGCGGAACCAGAATAATTAAAGGAGGCAATCATTTCCGGGCAAAATCGGAATATCTTGAAATTTTAAAAAAGTTGAATATCAAGGTTTTAACCTTAGCCAACAATCATATACTTGATTACGGGCCAGACGCTTTAGCGGACACGATAAATTATTTGAGAGATAAGGATTTCAAATTTACCGGAGCCGGAAACAATTTTCAAGAAGCCGCAAAACCGGTTATCGTTGAAATTAAAAATAAAACGATTGGAATAATCGCATGCTGCGATATTGAAGAATCGGTCAATGCTAAAAAAACCGGACCTACTGCAAACGGAATAGACGAAAATAAAATTTTTTCAGAAATCGAATCAACAAAAAAAAAAGCCGACATTGTTATTCTTTGCGCGCATATCGGTATGGAATTCAGTTTGTTTCCGGAACCTCAAAAAATAAAGATGTTCAGAAAATTCGCCGACGCCGGAGCCGATATTATATTCGGTCATCATCCGCATTGTCCTCAGGGGTTTGAAAAATATAATGGAAAACTGATTTTTTACAGTTTGGGCAATTTTATTCTTGACGACGGCAAACTTAATATAAAAGAACCGCTGGTTGATTCGACTAATAAAAGTTTTTTTCCTGAAATTTCTGTTTCAGGACGTCAACCGGAATTGGTTGACATATATCCGTTCATTATTTCAAATCATAAACTTAAATTAGAAAACGCTTCTGAAATTTCAAAAAAAAAATATTTTGAAATCTCAGAAAAATTAAACGATTCAGAATATATCCGGCAGAACTATAAAAAAATATCAAAGTTTTATAGAACGCAGTTTTTAAAAGCTTTAGCATATCATTTAATTAAATTTGATTTTAAATATATTCTTAATTTTTTCCGTTATTTAAGGAAATGTTATTTTTTAAAATGGATTTTCTGTATAGAACGGAAATGAAATGTCTGAAATAATTTGCCATTCTTTAAAAACTTAATTATATGACAAACCAGTTTGATTTTAAAATTTTTTTTATAGCGATAATATTATTATTCGGTTTAGCGCAAATATGCGGTATTTTGTTTCATAAACTCCGTATGCCGAAAGTCATAGGCGAAATATTCGGCGGAGTTTTGCTTGGAAATACTTTATTAGGATATTTTTTTCCTGAAATTCATAAAACAGTTTTTGCAAACCAGTATAATTTCCTTCTTGTGATATACTGGTTTGGATTGGTTCTACTTATGTTTATTTCTGGATTTGAGATAGATTTCAATTTTGAAAAAAAAGATTTGAAAACCGTTTCAATTTTAACCGTAACCACTACGATAATACCGTTTTTATGCGGTTGGTATTTGACCGATCTCATTAATTTGAAAGAATTAATCGGAACATCAAACAATCTGATTTCGTTAAAATTAGTTATTTCAATTTCAATAGCAATAACATCCATCCCCGTAATATCGAAAATATTTTTTGATTTAAATATCATAAATACAAATTTTGCAAAAATAGTTCTTGGAACAGCTACAATGCACGATATAGTATTATGGATATTTTTAGCTATAGCGACTGGACTTGTAAGTTCTACGGTATTATCAATAAGCGTAATTTCAAAACATATATTCATAACATTAGGATTTTTCGCAATATGCCTTTTATTCATTCCTAAAATAATTGATTTGCTTAGAAAATTCGATGTTATGAGTTTGATAAAAAATTATGAATTCGGAATAATAATTTTTATTCTTCTTTCTTTTGTAGTGTTGGCTGGAATTTTTGACGTTAATGTTATTTTCGGAGCTTTTTTAGCCGGAATCGCCGTAGGTTATCTTAAAAATCCGGAGTTTATTAAAGCTAAGAATTATTTAAAAGAATTTTCTTTAGTATTTTTTGTTCCAATATATTTTTCGATAGTAGGATTAAAGCTCGATTTTATAAGGCAATTTAATCCCTTATTTTTTTTGTTGTATTTAATTGCGGCGTTTCTGATTCAATGGATAACCGTTTATTTCACTGCGAAATTGTTAAAATACGGCAATCTTGCAAGTATGAATTTGGCTGTGGCAATGAATGCAAGAGGCGGACCCGGAATAGTTTTGGCTACTGTGGCGCTTGAACTCGGCATAATTAACGAGAATTTTTTTACTACTCTTATTTCATTATCTTTAGCGACTTCGCTTATAACCGGCGTTTGGTTAAAATATATTATTAATAAAGGATTGCCATTATTAGATGAGTAAAAAATACGAATTCAGAATATTAAATGAAAAAGAATTTGAAAAATGGGATAACCTTGTAGATTCTTCATACGAGGGAACATTGTTTCATAAAAGTTACTGGTTGAAAAATGTTCATAACGAACCTTTGATATTCGGATATTTTAAAAACGGTTTGCTGTATGCCGGATTTACCGGAACTATTATAAAAAGGAAATTAGGATACTCTTATTTCGGAACTCCGCTTTTAACTCCATACAGCGGTCCGGTTTTTCCGCCGGTATCAGGAAAAAAAGTTACTCATTATTCAAACTGCAAGGAAATTCTTGAAGAAATGATTATCGAGCTCCGCAAAATCTACAAAAATATCGAGATAAAACTATCTCCGTGGATTAACGATATTCAGCCTTTTATATGGAATAATTTTGAAAATAAAACAAGATTCACATATATTCTTGATATAAGAAATATTGAAACAGTTTGGAATAATCTTGACAGCGGTTCGTGCAGAAACGATATTAACAAAGGAATCAAAGACGGATTGATTGTAGAAAACTGCGCCGATTTTGATTTGCTGATTTCTCTGGTGGAAGATACTTTTGACAGACAGGACTGTTCAATGGAACATTTCAGAAAATTATCGTATAAAATATTTGAAGAATTAAATAAAAGAAAACAATGTCGTATATTTATTTGCAGAAACAAAGACGGCGAACCTATAGCGGGAAATATGATAATATGGGATTCCAAGAGGTCATATTATATACTCGGCGGATATAAATCAGAAAAAAAACATCACGGAGGATCGAGTATGGTTTTATGGGAAGCTATAAAATATTCGTCGGAAATTCTTGGTTTAAAAGAATTTGATTTTGAAGGTTCAATGCTCAGACACGTTGAAAGATTTTTCAGAAAATTCGGCGGCGATTTACGCGGTTATCAAACTGTTTCAATAAAAGGAATGTTTGGAAACCTATATAATTTTGTGGATAAAGTATATTACAATATTAAATTTTAGAGAAAAAAATATGAAACCAACAATTAAATGCAGTATAAATTCAGTCAATAACAATTTTCTTGAAAGCGTAAAATACGCCATCCAAACTTTTGCGGGTTATATTGGTTTGCCCGCAGTATTTGACGATTCGGACCCTGATATTGTTTATTATAACGATAAAAAGGAGATTATCGAAAATAATAACAGCTTACTTGAGATACGTTTTAACGAAAAATTTTATTCGGAATTTTCTTTTAATGATGAGATTGAACGGATTATTAAAAGTATTCAAAATAAAAAATATTCGGAATTATTAAGGGGGAATGAACTTACATTCGATTTATTCGGTTTGATTTTTCAGTTAAATAATATCAATCATCCATATAAAATCGAATCTATGATTATATATGAATTATTAAAATTTATTTGTTCAGACATATTTAAATTAAAGGATTCCGATACCCAACAATTTTTAAAAGAACCCATTGCGATGTTCACTCACGACGTTGATCAGGTTAATATTAATTCTATAGCGCATACGCTTAAATTTATTGAATCCGCAGTAAAAAACAAAGATTATAAATCTTTTATATACGCCGCGTCTCAATTCAAAAAAAGAATATTTTCGACAAAAGCGATAAATGAAATTAATTATGAAGAATATCTTGAAACAGAAAACAAATTCGGTTGTAAATCAGCTTTTTATTTTACCTGTCTCGGTTCCGATCGCGATAATATCGATCCGTTATACGATTTGAACGCAAAACTGATTTACAATAAAATCACCGTAAAAGAATTATGGAAAAGAATTCTTGAAAACGGAAATGAAATAGGTCTTCATTCAAGCGTTTATTCGATAAAACGCGAAACTCAAAAAGAACTGAAAAACGAATTGCAAAGAATGCGTTCTGAAATACCGGAATTAAAAGGAATTCGCGCTCACACGCTTCGCGTCTCCGAAAATTTTTATAAAATTCTCGACGAAGAAAAAATTGAATACGATTCGTCTTATTCATACAACGAAATGATAGGATACAGGTCCGGACATTTTTTGCCGTTTTATCCTTTCATAGACGGCGGACGTCTTTCGGTATTGATTATTCCTTTTTCATTTATGGACAGCATACTCGCTCATCAGAACGGTTATCCGAAAAATGAAAATGAAAAAAATATGCATTTTGAAATAATAAAAATCCATATTGACAGCATAATAAAATCCAAAGGAATTATGGTATTCAACTGGCATTTCAGAACAGTTAATCATTACAGAATGCCGTATATGTTTGAAATATACAAAAACATTCTCGAATATTTAAACGAAAAAAAAATAAAGTTTGTAAGACCCTGCGATTTTGCATTATCTTATAAAAAATATTTAAATCAATTTTTTTAACATAAAACTATGACCGATTGGAACAAATATTGGGATAACCGCTCTAAAACCGAATCAAGCGCGGTTTCCGCTTCAGGATATACTCAATGCGGAATAACCGCTCCGCATGAAATCATCGCTGCTATGCAAAACGATATTTCTGAAAAATTGCAAATATCGCCAAACGACCAAATGCTTGAAGCCGGATGCGGAGCCGGAATGCACATAAAAGTTTTTAAACCAAAAGTGAAAAAATTAATCGGAACAGATTTGGCGTTCGGTATGACCGTCCGTTCTAAAAAAGATTGCGGAATTAACGCGGTTAATTCAGGGTCTGTATCGCTACCTTTCAAAAATTCAACATTCGATAAATTATTGTGTTACAGCGTATTTCATTATTTTCCAGATATGAATTACGCGGAAAAAGTCGTTAGAGAATTCGTAAGAGTAGTTAAACCCAGCGGAATAATTCTTATCGGCGATATTCCGGATAAAATAAAAATAAACGATTACCTGAATTATATGAACAAAGGCGACAAAATTAATAATCTGAAAGACAAAATCAAATACATTCTCAACTCTTTAAAAATAAAAAAATTCAATCTTGAATTATTTTATAAAAAAGATTTTTTTAAAACGCTAAACGTTGAAAATTCCCTTGTTTCAGTGCTTGAGCAAAATTACAGACCTTGCCGGATTTTAACCGAGATGCGCATAAGATTTGACGTGATTATAAAAAAAATAAAATAATAAAATGAATTTAGCAGCCGGAATTATAACAAAAAAAAATAAATCTGAAATCCTTGAAAGAATGATAAACTCCATAAATTTTTTTGGAGATAAAACATGCAAAGCGGCCGCAGGCGATTTTGCCGCGGGCTGGATTTCAAAAGAAATATATGCCGCCAAATCGGCGGAATTTAATAATGTTATCGTCATTATTCTTGGAAACATTTTTAAAATAAATTGCAAATTAATAAAAAATAATAATTTTGAAGTCAAAGAAATTTTCGATTTGTTCGAAAAAACCGGAACCGCGCTCGGCAATCATATTGAAGGAGAATTTAATATTGTTATATATGATTCTAATAAAGCAGAATTATTTTTATTCAACGACAGATTCGGATTGATTCCATTATATTATTATTTCAAAAACGGTTTATTTATGTTCGCGTCAAAATTCAAAGCATTTTTTCAAAATCCTGATTTTGAAAAAAAACTTGATAAAACCGGAATCATTGAATATCTAACATTCGAATATCCGCTTGAAGACAGAACTTATTTTGAAAATATAAAATTACTTCCTTCGGCTTCGGCATTGAAATTCATCGGAACTGATATTTCAATTATAAAATACTGGCATATAAAATTTTCAGAAAATATCAGTTATTCCAATACAAACGAATATATAGAAAAACACAATAGCGTATTAAGCGAATCAGTAAAAAAACGAATTCCTGCAAATAATAAATCCGCTTTATTTTTAAGCGGAGGCCTTGATTCGAGAATGATAGCCGCGCAATTATACGCAAACAAAACTGCGGCTGAAACCTACACTTACGGAAGGTCGGAAGAACAGCTTGACTATAAATTTGCTTCAAAAATTGCGGAAACATTAAATTTCAAGTCAGAACTAATAAAAATTTCAGAAAATATTTTTGTTGAAAATCTTGAACGTCATACTTATTTTATGGAAGGGATGGCGCCGCGTTCAGTTGTAGTGCTGCCTTTTCACAAAGCAAAACAGAATTCCGGTTCGACTTTTTTTTGGGGATATTTCGGCGATGATATGTATGGAGCTTATTACGATAAAACCGTTCCTTCAGATAATTTTAATAATTTAAGCGATTACATTTTAAAAGCGAATTATATGAAAAATCTCGACGATATATCAGAATTAATTAACAAAGATTTTGCCAAGGATTACACAAAAACAATCTCAAATTCAATTTTTGAAATTGTAAAAACAATTTCATCGGAATACCCCGACAGGTATTGCAAATTATATTTCAATCTTTTTCAAAGACAGCGAAAAATGGTATCCGGCGATTATCTGGCTTCGAGTTTATTTTCAAAAACCGCAATACCTTTTACCGACTATGATTTTGTTGATTTTATGACAAATCTGCCTTTTGAATATCTTTTAAATCAAAAACTTGAGAAGGAAACGTTGAAAACATCTTTTCCATCGCTTGCCAAAATTCCATGGCAGCATACTCATTGCGATTTATTCGCTTCGAATTTCAAAATAAAACTTAATTCTAAATTAATTAAAACTCAAATTATGTTCAGGCGTTTTACTGAAATGATAAGTTCCGGAAAATATTCTTATAATTTAAAACATTTTGAATATCCGGAAGAATACTGGACAAGCGTAAATCCGCAAAAAAAATTTATCTCTGATATATTATCCGATTCGAAATCTTTATCAGCGGAATATATCGATAAAAAAGGATTACAAAATTGTCTTGATAAACATTTCAGAGGAATTTCAAATTATTCAAGATTAATTTATACGCTGCTTTCGCTTGAATTTTTAAGAAGACAATTAAATTTTTAAAAAATCTTATCCTTTTGATTTCGTTTTTTTTCAATCTCGAAATATTTTTTTAACTCGGATAGCGCATTAAACGTTAAGTAAAGTTTTTCAAAACATAGATGCATTATTGAGATTTAAAATCGCAATTTATGTTAAAACTTTTAAAAACCCGAAAACTTTTTAAATTTACGGCTTTAGCCGTAAATCTTATGTTTTTAAGATTTTGAAAAATTGTCTGAAACAAGTATTCTATGCTGACTGAACAATTTTTCAAAATCCTTATGCAGTTTTCGGGTTTAATTCTCTTTTCCTTTCATTGTGTTTTAAAAATAATCGACAATCCTGAAAGGATTGAATTTTACATAACCGCAGGCGGCAGCCTGCGGCAACCAATAATACGTTTATCTCATCGACCCTGAAAGGGTCGAATTTCACGCGATATTTATATCGCAATTTATTCTTTAAAATTCGACGCTTATCAGCGTCGAATATTTATATCCGGAAAAAAACGACTTATTAGACAGCTCTAATTTCAAATTGAAAAAATCAACTCTTTAGTATCTTATCAAAAAAATTTTTATTTATTGCCAAAACATTTTTTAAAAGCGTTCCCCAATGATACCGAGAATAAAACCGATTTTTAATAACGAAATACTTCAAGTATTAAACAGCGTAAACTCTGATGAAATAAATTCCGCAGCCGAGAATTTCAAATCGGAACTGAAAAAAAATTACGGATTTAACGAAATTATTTTTTTTGAATCAGGCAGATCCGCTTTAAGTTGCTGTCTTAAACAAATCAAAACCGAAAAAAAGTTTGAAGTAATTATTTCAGCATTTACCTGCTCCGTCGTAGCCGATGCTGTTATAAACTCCGGATGCAGACCTGTTTTCGCTGATTGCGATTTATCGGATTTTTCTTTAGACGTAGATTCTATGATAAATTGCGTTTCTGATAAAACGCTTGCTATAATATATCCGCATCATTTTGGAATCGCTTCAAAAGGAGTTTTAAAAGCCGCGGATTATGTGAAAGAAAAAAAAATTTTTTTAATAGAAGATATCGCGCAAAGTTTATTTTGTTCGGTAAATGCCAAATACGCGGGAAGTTTTGGAGATTTGGCCGTTATGTCGTTCGGACTTGACAAACCTATTTCCTGCGGTCAGGGCGGCGCGCTTCTTATCAACAATAAAAATAGTCTAATTAATTGTTATAACAAACCAGAACCTGAAACTAAAGAAACTCAAGATATACTTTCATTAATCTTAACCGATTATCTATTCAACCCTGAAAACTATAAAAATTTTTCTCAGCTTGAATCTGCCGAACGTTTTATAAAAAAAAATAATATTAATACATTTGATAATATAAATGAAACATTGCTGAAATTTGAAAACCATATTTCAAAAAAAAAGGAATATAAAACTAATAAATTAAAAAATATTATTTGTTCGGTTTTGAATCTCAATGCAAAAATAAAAGAATTCATTATCAGCGAAAAAAAAATATTTGTCTTAAAAAAAAATTTTGAAAAATTTAAAGACGCGAGTTTAATACGAAACTCAAACGCGGTAAATTGGCGTAATTTTATCGTTTCAAAATACTCCGATAAAATTATTCCATTTGAAATTTCTGAAAATGACTCGACGCATAATATTCTAAAATATCCCGCGGTAGCAAAAGAAAAAAAAATTGCGGAAGAAGTATGCTCGACTTTCAAAAAAAATTTTAATATTGAAATAGGAAATTTTAACTGGCCGTATATTTTACCGGAAAGAAAAGCTTATAAAAAATATTCAAATAAATCCGCTAAATGCAAGAATGCATTTTCAATTTGCGGTAAAGTATTGAATTTTCCGGTTCATATAGATTTGCCTCAATTTATCGGCGTATAATTTAAGTTTTTAAAATGTTTTGTTATAATGCTATTTTTTAAATAATTTGGAGATAAACTATTATGAAAGTTTTGCTTATAAATCCGCCTTATACAAGGTTTAAAGGTCTTGTTGACAGATATTTTCCAATCGGATTGGGTTATCTTGCGGCAGTGTTGGAAAAAGCCGGACACACAGGTTTAATATATAACGTTGAAAACAGCGCTATAGGCGAAGGCGAAGTCAATTGGGAATTTATTCACCGTCTCGACGTATTCGACGAACTTTTAAGACGGCAGGCAGACGAATCTAATTTTATATATGAAGAAATAAGAAGCGTTTTGAAGAATTTTCAACCTGATTTAATAGGTATTTCGAATAAAACAGTAACTTTCAAAATCGCGGCAAGAGTCGCTAAAATCTGCAAATCAGTATTTCCTCAAACGCCAATAGTTATGGGCGGAGTTCATTCGACAGCTTGTCCCGACGAAGTTATTTTCAACGAATTTGTGGATTTTAATGTTATAGGAGAAGGCGAAGAAACATTAGTTGAATTAGCCGGGGCGCTCGAAAATAAGCAAACTGATTTTTCAAATATTAAGGGTTTATATTTTAAAAATTCAAATAAAGAAATTCAAAAAAACGAACTGAGACCTCTGATAGCCGATTTAGACAAACTGCCTCTGCCCGCCTGGCATTTATTATTAAATAATCATAATTACAGCAAAACTTTGTATCAATCAATGCTTGGCGGTATTTTTACAAGCCGAGGTTGCCCGTTCAGGTGCGCATTCTGTTATTGGGAAATGTTCGGCGGAAAAGTCAGATGGAGATCGCCTGAACTCGTTGTTGAAGAAATTCAATTAATGAAAAAGAAATACGGAGCTATTGAATTTTATTTCTGGGACGACGTGTTCACCGTAAACAAACAGCGGCTTATTAATTTCTGCAATTTGTTAATCGAAAAGAAAATCAATATCGCTTGGAGATGTCATTCAAGAGCGGATTTATGGGACGCGGATATTATAAAACTCGTAAAAAAAGCCGGTTGTTATAGAACGTCGCTTGGAATCGAATCCGGCTGCGACGAAACATTAAAATATATGAATAAAAAGTTGAATCTCGATACCGTAAAAAAATGCGCCGAACTATTGAA
>ERZ795059.2672-NODE-2672-length-18170-cov-6.712559_pt1 | contig 18170 bp, 20 predicted proteins | sample MGYA00375143_ERZ795059 | MGnify/ENA primary metagenome ERZ795059 (study PRJEB30188, sample SAMN05720168) | activated sludge metagenome | isolation source: Anaerobic digester | place: USA | collected 2015-01-07 ... | reverse complement strand
TCCACTAGCTCCTAAGGCTAGCGCGTCTGCCAATTTCGCCACCCCAGCATATATTTTTTGGTCGTTTGATTTTGCTCGTGTCCGCCCAGAGGGAGATTCTCCCTCGCCTCTCGTCGCGCCAGTCGCGCTCCTCGGGCTGGGCACCAGCTCACTAAATTTTTCTACTGAAAAATTATCGCTCCCTAGGCCGACTGTGTCGTCACGGGCTAGGCCGCTGTTCGAATCTCTACAGAAGCAAATAAATTTACTTCTTCTGGCCGTCTCGCTTCGCGGTCCGCCCAGAGGGATTCGAACCCCCGACCGTTTGCTTAAGAGGCAACTGCTCTACCAGCTGAGCTATGGGCGGATAAACCAACTTTTATATTGTAAAAGAAAACCTGCCAGAACCAAAACAAAAATAAACTTATCTCAACCATAGCGAAGCCGGAAGCCGCAAGCCCGTAAACATTCTGATGTTTTTTCGGGAGCCATGGGCGGATAAAACACCACCATATTATTGCAAATAATAAGCAAAAAGCCAAGAAAATATCTATCAATTCAAGCTATATAAACACCAGGCGCGATCGCACCTGGTGTTTATATAGCTTGAATTCCGAAAAACTTAAAGAAAACTAATGGAAACTTGGAGACTGTTGAAGAAGATACTAAGAGGTTTTTAGGAATTTAAGAAAACTTGGAATAACTCTTATTTTAAAGCTAAACTTGACTTTTGGATTAAAAAGGTGTATAATGATAGATAGAGTGTACAGGGGATGTTCCCCTTTTGAAAATGTGGTTAATTGGGAAATCCCAAGGAGGTCGTTATGTTTATTGTTCAGGTATTTCTTGGTTTCTTCTTGATGTTGATTTTGGCAGCCATTACGAGCCCTTTGTGGCTCTTCTGGTTGGCAAACTCGCCTCGTCTCGCTCATATCTCGCCGTTCACGACCATCCGCGACGGCGAAGCCAAAGTGGTGATGAGGGGTGATTCCTTCCGGCGTGTAATAGGCCGCAAGGAAGGGTGTGACATTGTTACACCCGAAAACAAAGAACACTACCCGGGCACAAAAGTCTGGAGTGTTGTTCAAAGGAATCCGGATGCACCCAAAAGAGAGCCGTTTTTTCAAAAACACCTGGGGCTCTATTGGGTGGGCATCCCACCTTTCCAAAAGTTGTACCACTATACTTTTGGGTGGGTAACCTACAAAGCACCCGAGGGTGAGACTGATCCTCGTCCCGTAAAAAGGAACGAGGAATTGTTCCACATCTTCATTAAAGACGCCCTATATTGGGGCACCTTAAAGGAAGCTGAAACTTTTGACAAGATGCCAGTGGATGTGGGTTTCCTTATTACCCTCCGGGTAACTAATGTCTACGATGCCCTTTTTCAAGTGCATCGTTACTTGGACGCTATCTTGGATCTGGTTCGTCAGCAAGGCCGACAATATGTCGGAACAAAAACCTATGAAGAACTGGTGCAAGAGGAGGGTGACGAGGATGACGAAGGGTTTTCTGGTGGAGTTTATATGCTCCGCGAGAGAGTCTCGGAAGAATATGGAGTACAGATTGTCAGGGCTGGTATCCTCTCAATTGATCCGGCAGGCTCCGCCGCCGCTCAATATCGAGAAGCCTCAACTGCCGCCTATCTGGCAGAAGCCAAAAAAATCGCAACTGTCACCGCCGCTGAGGGCGAAGCCAGATCAATAGAATTGGTTGGCAACGCTCGCGAACAAGCGCTCAACGCGCAGATTCGCGCGTACGACCAAAGCCCCCAAGCCGCCCAAGCAACACTGAACGCCGAGGCGGCTCGGGCCATGGGTATTGAGCATGTGGCCCGAGCGGTGACCGCCGGTATTCGTGCCGGCTTTACATCCGAAACCCAAAACCCTGAACCGGCGGCGGACTAAGGAGAAGACAGATGACAGGAATTCTAATAGGAGTAGCAGGCTTTCTGGTGCTGGCGGGAATTGTGGTAGGTATACTTTATGTCATCGCAAAACCAACAGCACCGGTTCAACCCCAATCAGCCGCAGGGACAGGGACAACACCACCGGCCGCCGGTAACCAAGGGGCAAACAACCCCCCAACACCGGCCTGGCAAGCCCTCATCTGGAAGATTGGGAGCTATGTCGTTGCGGCAATTATTATCGCGACGATAGTCCTCGGTCTGACCTGGCTAGGCCAGCCAAAGGCGGTGGTTGAAACCCCCGCGGCTGCGGCCTTCAAACATGGGTTTGAGGTCAAAGTCGCGGCCGGCCCTTGGCGGAAAGTGGAGGAGGTTGACTGGGCTAAGGTCAAGTCAACCTTCACCATCCCCGCCAAGGGGAACATTCACTGCGACCAGGCAGTGAATGCCGGTAAGAGGCTTCACTATGCTATCCGTCAACCAGACGGAGTAATCATAGAGATGAAGCCTCTCGGGGAGCAGTCCCCGGAAGACAAGAAACAAGAGGTGACAGCGCCGGTTGGCGCCGTCGTTCAAGTCACCTCTTTAACTGGCGAGGAGTTGTCACTCCTCATCCAGTATTAAAATCCAAGGCCCGACGCGCTAGCGCGTCGGGCCCTTTCTAATTCTTCTTTTTTTTCTAACAAGACTGCCCCGCCAAGCCGCAAATCGTGCTCACAATAAAATGCATAATCCCATAAACTGAAACCATAATTGTCATTCCGATTACGCCCCAGGTGATATTTCGTACAGCTTGGCTTCTGTCTTCTTTTCCATCTTTGGCTTGCCAAAAATATTCTACCAAGCCCCAGAGAAAAAATATCATCGCCAAACCAAACATCAGCAAGATGAGCGGATTCAAAATATGGTTTTCTATGTTGCGCAGCAGGGTCATTTTGGTTTAATTACTGAACAACCGGAATTGAAGGCGTTTGCGGTGTCACATTACTGTCTACCCCAACCAAGTCCTGAAGAAACTCTACAAGGCCCCAAACCGAAACCATCACTGCGATGATAATTATACCCCACAACATATCTTTTTTAGCATCAGCTCGCTCAGCCCCTTCTTTCCGCATAAAATTCAAAAGACCCCACAAGAAAAAAACGACTGCTAAAGCGATAAATATAACCACTAACCATTGAAGAATATCACCCGCGGCTCCAGCTAATCTTTCAACAAAACTTGTGTTTCCTTGCAACAGACCTGTTTGCGCCAAAACCATAAACGGCGCAGCCGATAAGGCCCAAGGAGTCACTTTTACCATTCTCTTTAACATAATATTTATAATTTAATAATTAAACTAATAATTGATAATTTTTCGACTGTTTTTAATACTTTATTATTATAAACACTTTTGATTTAAAAATAAATAACTGGAATATTCAATTTCCCCCGCCAAAAGACCGGGATTCAAAATCGCTAATCATCAGTTTCAAACGGAGTCCTGGGGATACTATCAGGACAGTTCTCGCCGGAAAAGCAGGGTATGTCCGGCGGACCGTTTGGCACCGAATCGCCAAAAAACATTTCTTGCAAAACCTGGACCAAACCCCAAACCGAAACCATCACCGCCAGCACCACCACCCCCCAAACCATCATCGTCTTGGCTTTTTCCAGTTCGGCCTTGTCACCCAGGCCCGACTTGAGATATCTGACTAAACCCCACAAAAAGAGCGCTAGGGCAATGCCGACCAAGAGAGCGATTAAAGGAGAAATTATCCCCGTTAAAAAATTATTTATGATTTGGCTAAATGATAACGACATAAGTTATTTTTTTAATTATACAATGTTTTGTTCGATCATTACACCCTCCATTAGATCATCGGCCGTATCTTTGATCACTTGGGCAATCACAAACGCCCCTAGAATAATCGCTGAGCCAATCAAAACCCCTTGGATTACCTTATGCGCTTTATCTAGTTTACTTTGGTTGCCCATGGCAGTCGTATAAAGAAAGCCGGCATAAATAATCATGACGATTATTACCGTGGTGCCAATCTGCACCATTATATCCAAAACCAATTTCAAGAGCCCAGGCAAACTATCTATACCGTCTTTGAGCGGGTTGGTAAAAATACCTTCGCTTTGGGGGCTCATTGGAAGTTCAGTGTTTCCGCCGTTAGCGGGATTCATCGGAGTATCTAAACTTCCACCACCAGCTGGATTAATTAACAAGTCTATGTCATTTGGGGCTTGGGCAAAGCAAACTTGAGTTGCTCCAAGCGTGAAAACAAGCAGAAAACTAACAGAAACAAAAAGAGATTTTAAGACGATTATGTTCATATTAATTGTTTTAATTATTGCCAAAAACTGAGTCAATAATAGATTGGAAAGCGGCATCATCACTAAAGAACAGGTTAATGAAGGTCTTCACCAGCGCGTAGGCGCCAATCGCCAACGCCATGCCAATAATTATATTCCTAAGCATCTGGCGCCAAAAAGTGGCGGGCTTGCCCTGATATGCTTCCAAAATCGTCTTGAAACCGGCCCAAATTAGCAAAACAGTCGCCACCGGCAAAATAATATAGCCCAAAACATACTTAAAGGTTTTACCCACTAAATCTTTTAGTTCTCCAAAATCACAATCCATGGCGCCTTCCGCGCCAGTCCCGCAAACAACTAGGTGAAACTCCGAGTCTTCGCCTTCCGCCAAAATTATGGCCGGCAAAAGCCACAAGACCAAGCAAACGGCAAACACCAACCCCAAGCGAATTTTTTCCCAATTTTTTTTCATTTTATCTGTTTAATAACCCGGCGGCTTCTTTGATTGCCTGGTCGGCGCGCAAACGCCCGCTTGAATAATTATCAATCATTTCGCTGAAAATTCGCCGGCTAGACGCTGAATTAAAATCAAGCCACGCGCGCGCGACCAATGCCGCCTCGTAAAAAATTTGCGTGTAGGGGTCGGCCGAGCCGGCAGCCAAAATCATCCGCTTGGCCGGCTGGAGCGATAAGGCCGCCGCGATATTCTCGGCTTCGCCGGACGCCGACAAAGTATAAACAGCCGGAAAAACCGCCGCCAAACGCGGAGAACTTCTCATTATCGCCAAACCATAAAAGCGGCCAAAGGTCTGACGTCGGTCCAAACTTTGTTGCGGCACTTCCGCCACGTCAAAATTGAGATGCGGGTTTTTGCTTTTTAGGTAAGCATATTCGCTGGCTGGGCCAAAATAATTGGCCAATTTGCCCGCCAAAAAACTGTCGCGGGATGACGGCCAAGACCGATTCCAACTATAAGTTGATTTGGCCGGGTCGGCAAATTGCACGAAAAATTCCAAAGCAGCCTGCGTCGGCATCACTGCATAGCCCAAATTATCCGCTAAAGTTTGTTTGATAACGCCATTGTTCAAAGCGACAATCGGATTGCCGGCTTGCAACAAAAGGAGGGAAAAAATATCCTTGGCGTGGTCAATGTTCAAAAAATTGCCCAAGGCGGCCGCGCTCTGTTTCAGATTATTGTTGTCGTCTAAAATTGTCAGTCTGGGCTGGTAGTTAACAAATTCTACCCAGGTTTTGGGCGGCGAAGACAAACCGTTGGTGTTGTAGATATCTTTGTTGTAATAAAGAACGAGCGGGTCCACGCCGATCGGCAAAGCATAATAGGCCTCTCCAACTTCAAACAATCTGGCGCCGTCAACAAAAGTGTCGTAAAAATTCCGCTTTGGATAATACTTAGCCGAAAACGGATAAATTCTATCACGCTGGCGAAAGATAACTTCGTGTGGCGCGATAATCACGTCAGGGCCAGTACCCGAAGCCAAAGCTTCGGTCAATTCAGTCTCAAAAGTCACCGGATCTTTTCTAACATAAACCAACGAAAACTTGTCTTCGTTTTTTTTGCTAAGCTCAGCAAAACCACGGTTTAGATTAGCATCACTTGCCGTGCCCCATACCACTACGGTCCCGGCGGTACCAACCGACTCTTTTTTGAAACCGGGAATTACACCCGAAAAAATCAAAATGCCCACCACGGCGGCCGCGCCAAAAATAAACAAGAGAATCAGTTGAAAAGTGTTGCTTTTTTCCATAACTTAATTTTTTTGAAAAATTAAACCGTAATGATGATCACCGGCCTGAAACTCCCGTCGCAAAACAAAACCATTACCCTCAAATGCCTGCCTCGCTTTACTCTTATCAAAAACATCCCCCGGCTGTGGTCCCAGTCCCCCAAAGGTTTCACTCCAATCAATAACCAACAAACGACCGCGGCCTTTTAAGATTCGTTTGACTTCGGCTACCGTTGTATAAACTGACTTAGTCATAAAAAGCACGTTGGCCATAATCACCGCGTCAACCAAACCATCAGCCAAACCTGAACCGGAGACTCTTTCTACATCACCCCAAACCACCTCTATGTTTCGCCAACCTTGGCGATCCGCCTCTTGGCGCAAGCGTTCCAGCAAATCTTTTTGGATATCCACGGCATAAACCTTGCCGTCCACCCCCACTAACGGCGCCGCCGCCAAACTGTAAGCGCCAACTCCGCAACCCAAATCGGCGACTCGTTCGCCGGGTTTCAGCTCCAGTTGTTCAATATTCTTTTGCGGTTCGCTAAAAGCCATTGATTATTCTTCATTCTATTTTAACACTTGGCAGAAAACTGAACAAGGAAAAGAGCAAGAAAACTGTGAATAGACTTTTAACCCTGAAAAAACAAAAACTGTTGAATAATTGTAAAATTAGAAAAGTCGGTCACAATCAACAAAGAGGCGTGAACGCCCCTCTTTGTTGATTTCTTTTGTTGGCTTTGGTTTTGCGCTATCTCTAGAGCCCTGTCATTGAAGCAATCTGGTCACCTTCGCGCAGTTTCATTATCCGCACGCCTTGAGTTTGACGTCCGAGAGAAGGAATTTCCGACAGTTTAGTTCGAATCACCTGTCCTTGTTTGGAAATCGCCACCATTTCCGCCAATTCTTCGTCTACCACTTTGGCCGCGACCAACGCACCGGTTTTTTTGGTCACACTAATGGTCTTAATGCCAGAGCCGCCGCGTTTTTGGACTTTGTATTCCTTTAATTTGGTTTTTTTGCCGTAACCATTTTCGCTGATTACCAAATACTCGGCATCCTTCATTTCTTTATGAACAACCCCCGCCGCTATAATCACATCGCCCTTTTTGAGTTTCATTGCCCGCACCCCAGCCGCGTTTCGCCCCATCTCACGAATATCGGTTTCTTTGAAACGAATAGCTTGACCGGAGCGAGACGAAATAATCATCTCATCACCCTTGTGGACCGCGCGCGCCGCCAACAAAAGGTCGTCATCTGCCAATTTAATCGCAATCAAACCGCTGCGACGAACGTCTTTGAAACTTTCGGCTGAAACTTTTTTGGCAATACCGCTAGTCGTCACGAGCATTAGCGAAAAGTCGGCATTCTTATATTCCTTGGGCATCGCCAATACAGAAGTTACTTTTTCATCATCGGTCAAAGCCAAGAAATTCATCACTGATTTGCCGCGAGTTGCCCGTTTGCCTTCCGGCACCTCATACATTTTTAGTTGGTAAGCTTTACCCCGGTCAGTGAAGAACAAAAGGTCGTCGTGCGTATTGGCCGTCAAGAAAATCGTCACAAAATCTTCTTCTTTCATGTTGACGTCCACCACTCCGACCCCGCCACGCTTCTGGGCGCGAAACTCAGACGGATCGGTGCGTTTGATGTAGCCACCGGCCGTGACCGTAAGCACTTCTTCTTTTTCCGGCACTAAATCTTCAGTCTTAATTTCCTTGACGCCACCCCTCACAATCTTGGTCTTGCGGTCGTCGCCATATTTATCACGCACTTCTACCAACTCATTTTTAACAATGGCGGTCACTTTTTTCGGGTCAGCCAAAATTGCCTTCAGTTCTTTGATTAAAGCCAATTTTTCTTTCAGCTCATCCTCAATCTTTTTACGCTCCAAGCCGGCCAACTTCTGCAGTTTCATTTCCAAAATTGCCGTCGCCTGGATTTCGGAAAACTTAAAATTCTTTACCAACGCGGCATGCGCTTCCGACGTGTCTTTGGCTTTTTTAATCGTTTTAATAATCTCGTCAATGTGGTCAATCGCGCGTTTTAAGCCCTCCAAAATATGCGCGCGCTCTTCCGCTTTCTTTAAATCAAACTTAGTCCGACGAACCACCACCACTTGGCGATGCTTCAAAAATTCTTCCAAAATGCCTTCCAAGGGCAGAAGTTTTGGCACCCCATCCACCAAAGTCAATAAATTGTAATGGAAGGTTGTTTCTAATTCGGTGTGCTTATATAGAGAATTCAAAATCTTTTGGGGAAAAGCGCCACTCTTTAAGTCAACGACAATACGAATATCTTTGGTTGATTCATCACGAATGTCCCTAATCCCCTCCAGTTTTTTGTCGCGCACCAAATCAGCAATTTTCATTATCAATTCGGCCTTATTAACTTGATACGGAATGGAACTAACAACAATTTGATAAGCGCCGGCCTTGGTCTCAACAATTTCAGCCTCGCCGCGCGTAAGCACCCCACCTTTGCCGGTCGCGTAAGCATGCTTGATATCTTGCTCGTTAAAAGCCAATCCTCCGGTTGGGAAGTCAGGACCTTTGACGAATTCCAACAAATCTTCAGTAGTGGCGTCCGGGTTATCCGCCAAATAAATCAAGGCATCAGCCAATTCACGCAGGTTATGCGGCGGAATCTTGGTCGCCATCCCAACGGCGATTCCAACCGCGCCATTCAGAAGCAAACCGGGCACCGCCGAGGGCAAGACCACGGGCTCACGCCTGGTACCGTCATAGTTGGGGATGAAGTCAACTGTGTCTTTTTCAATATCACGCAAAACTTCGCCAGAAAGTTTGGCCATCTTCGCCTCGGTGTAACGCATTGCCGCCGGCGAGTCGCCGTCAATGGAACCAAAGTTGCCCTGACCATCTACCAAGGGATAACGCATGGAAAAATCTTGCGCCAAGCGGGTCATTGCGTCATAGCAAGCGCCGTCGCCATGCGGATGATATTTGCCCAAAACATCGCCAACGACTGTTGCTGACTTGCGGTGTTTCGCCGCGGCCGTTAGTCCAAGTTCGTGCATTGAATAAAGGATGCGTCGCTGGACCGGTTTCAGACCGTCGCGAACATCCGGCAAAGCGCGGCCAACAATAACAGACATTGAGTAGTTCAAATAGGACTCTTTCATTTCTGACACTATGTCAATCGGCATAATAGAAAGGCGCTCCGGAATCGGCGCATCGCTCTTTTTTTCCTTATTTTTTTTACTGTCTTTGTCTTCTTTATCTTTTGCCATATTTTTTATCTTACTCGTCCATTTGTCCGGTCAAGACCTTGAAACCTTCTCCGACCGCCGCGACATTTGTTTTAATCAGCTCCCACCATCTACCCTCTTCTTTTTGAGCAACTACTTCAACTTGTCCGGTTTTGGCTGCCGCTTCCGCCTTAGCCAATATTTCTGCTTCTTCCAAACTCCGATTATAAGCCACATAATTTACATTGACAAACCAAACAAGCGCGACTAAAAAAGTCAGTCCTCCACTCCAAACCAAGAGCAAAGTTTTACGTTTTGCCTCCGGCTTCTCTTTGACATTGGCAATATAGTTTTTGATAGACATGGTATTAATAATATAAAAATTAAAATGTAAAAATATGGTCCTAATAAATAAACGTTTGCCTGACTGTCTGCCTTTATCTGTCTAACGACAGATAAAGGCAGAGGCAACCAAAAGAACGCGTTTAAGTTTGTTTTAAAACAACAACCTCACCTTCTTTGCCATCCAAATCTTTTCTTTTCAGAGTCAACTTCTCAATTGGCATTACGTCGCCGGCGCCCGCCTCTTTCAAAAAAGTGGTCAAATTTTCTCCATTATTACCGACCAAAATCGGAATAATAATAAACGGCTCCAGGGAGTTGGCCAATTTAAACGCGTCTTTGGCTTTTAAAGTGTCGTTATCACCGATCGGCACACACAAGACATCAACTTCACCAATTTCTTCCTTAAGACCTTCCAGCCCTGTTTCAGTCAAAGCCCCCAAGTGACAAAAATGGATATTATCAATGGTAAAAGTATAAATGGTATTAATTAAACCGCCGGGACCGGCCGAAGGCACACCCAAAACAAAATTACCACCAATTTCATATTCACCCGGACCGTCAATCACGAATGGAGTTTTGTTGGCATAGGAAACCATCTCGGCGCCATTAAAGTCTTCGTGGTTAAGCGAAATCATCGCCAAATCAGCGCCAAAACGAACCGCCTTGACCTTGGAATCTTTGCTTGGTGGATTAAAGGCGGCGGTTAAATCACCTTGTTGAACCTTTATAAATGCCTTGCCGTGATAGCTGATAATCATAATTTGTTAATTTCATTTTAGCATGTTTACCCAACGAACGCCAGTCAATCCAACGGGGTTTTAGCAATGACAAACGCGAATATACAAGTGAGATGAATGAATTTTTGACTTTTTCTCCAATTTCTCTTATACTTTTCTATTATGAGTAAAACACAACAAGATCTGTCTCAAACGACTGATCAAGAGCAAATTTCCGAGGACATCGAGCAAGAAGAGTCCGATTTTAAAACAAAAAAAAGCGGGGAACATCGCGCGATGGACGAGGTCTTAAAAAGCTCTCCTCTCCCGCCGGAAGAAGGCGCACTTATAGAGGGCAAGGTTATCGCCAAAGGCAAAAAATCGCTTTACATCGACTTGCCGCCTTTTGGCACCGGAATCATTTTCGGCCGTGAGTATTTGAATGCCAAAGATATCATCAAAAAAGTATCCATCGGCGACATGGTTACCGCCAAAGTAATCGAGACTGAGGGCGAAGATGGCTATATTGAACTTTCTCTCAAAGAAGCGAAACAGGCAATCATTTGGAGCGAAGCCGAAAAGGCAACCAAGGGTAAAACTTCGTTTGACTTGGAAGTTAAAGACGCCAACAAGGGTGGTTTAATTTTGGAATGGAAAGGAATTGGCGGCTTCTTGCCGGCCTCTCAACTTAAAGCCGAACATTACCCGCGCGTGCCAGACGGCGACAAAGACTCCATCATGGAAGAACTAAAAAAATTCGTCGGCCAGACTTTGACCGTTTCCATCATCGGCACCGACTCTAAAGAAGGCAAACTTATTTTCTCTGAAAAAAACCAAGATTCTAAACTCAAAAAAGAAATAATCGGCAAGTACACTCTTGGCGATGTTGTAGACGGCGAAGTAACCGGCGCTGTAGATTTTGGTATTTTTATCAAAATTCAAGAAGGTTTGGAAGGTTTAATTCACATCTCCGAAATTGACTGGTCTTTGGTAGAAAATCCGCGAGAACTCTTCAAGGTAGGTGATAAGGTTCACGCCAAAATCATTGATATCAAAGAAGACAAAATTTCTCTGTCTATCAAAGCTTTAAAAGAAAATCCCTGGCAAGAAGCCGAAAAGAAATATAAGCGAGGTGAAGTGGTCAAAGGTGTTGTCATCAAACATAACCGACACGGCGCCTTGGTCAGCCTTGAAGAAGGCGTCGCCGGCTTAGTCCACATTTCCGAGTTTACAAACGAAGAGGAATTACGCCGCGCGCTGGAATTAGGCAAAACCTATACCTTTACAATCAATGTTTTTGAACCAAAAGACCAAAAAATGACTCTTTTATTTGGTTCGGTGCCGGAAAGGATAACCGAGGACAAGAAAAAAACTGAAGCGAAAAAAGATTAACAAGAAATTCAAAAAAACAAGACCTTCTCCCAAAGAGAGGGCCTTGTTTTTTTTGAATTTGGCCCAAAATTTTTGTGTTCTAAAATCTTTCATGAACCAATCCCCCCAATCATCAGGAAAGAAAGTTGGGGTCGGACTCCCGCCCAAGACAAAATTTTGCGTTATCCACAAAACAAGTCCAAGCCGACTTGACTTTTGTTTATTTTCTTGATACCCTAAAAGAGGTTAAGTGTTGGCGGGCAACCTTTCGTCAGACGAACCTCCTTACACATTCCACAATAACCTCGAGGGAGTTGCCCGCCACGCCAACAACCAGCTCAGTTTGAGCTGGTTGAGATAGATTAGGCCCGTCCTCGTGACGGGCCATTTTTTTATTTTTAAACTTTTTTATTTGATTATCTGTTATAGATATTCATCGTCTTATCCAGGCCGTTTTCCGCCAGATACACTAACGCTTCAGTTGCTTCAGCCAAAACTTTTTTTAGAATCTTTTCTTCCGCCGACCTAAAATTACCAATCACAAAATCAACCACTTTGTCACTGGCCGGCTTTTTAACCTTGCCTGTTGGAGTAGACGGTGAAATACCAACTCGCAGCCTGACAAAATCTTTGGATTTGAGTGATTTGATGATTGATTCCAGACCGCGATGCCCGCCCGAACCGCGGCCAAAAGCAAATCTGATTTTGCCCAATGGCAAATCCACATCGTCATGAACAACCACCAATTTTTTGCGCCCAGCCGGCGCGCTAGCGTAAATTGCCACCGCCAAACCGGATTTGTTCATAAAAGTTTCCGGCTTGACCAATGAGATTTCTTTTTGCTTTTTGCCCTTGCCAATCTTAATCCTGCTCTCCAACGACTTTGCTTTTTTGTTGAGCGTCCATTCTTTGCCGTTCAGCTTGTCAACCAACAAATCAACTACCATTCGCCCGACGCTGTGACGGCTTTTGGCATATTCCAAACCCGGATTACCCAAGCCCATAATAACGTTATTTATCATAAAACAATTATACCGGAACCTCTTTCTTGCGTCAAAGCGGTATTTGCTATAATATTTGAATATGAGAACGCTTTTCTTCAGTAAAAACACTCAGCCTACCGACCAAGAACAAAAAATTGAGACCGCGCCCAAGGAGGAAAGTCTTTGGGACCTTATAAAATTCGCGTTCATCTTGATTGCCATCATCGTGCCTTTTCGCATGTTTGTCGCTCAACCCTTCATTGTGAACGGCGCCTCGATGGACCCAACTTTTCATGAAGGTGACTACTTAATCGTCGACGAATTGTCTTATTTTTTGCGAGAACCAAAACGCGGCGAGGTCGTCATCTTTAGCAACCCTGCCAACCCCTCGCAATATTTTATCAAACGCATAATCGGTCTGCCGGGCGAGACGGTCAGCGTCCACGGTGACCGCGTGGAAGTGAAAAATGACAAGGGTCAACTTGTCTTGGAAGAACCATATCTTGGCTCCAGTAGCAACCGCGACCGAACATCAACTCTCGGCCAAGATGAATACTTTGTGATGGGCGACAACCGCGAAGTCAGTTATGACTCGCGAATGTGGGGTCCTCTTAAAGAAGAGATGTTAAAGGGTCGCGCTTTTTTGCGTCTCTTTCCGCCAAAAGTAATTTCCTATTTACCCGGCAATTACGAGTTTGAAATATAAAATTAAAATATGAAAGCCGCCAAAAAAACTAAGGGCAAGGTTAGCGCCTTGCAGTCAGTCAAAGGTATGCGTGATTTAATCGGCGACCAAGTTTTCGTTTTTCAAGGTTTTTGCGAGAAAGCAGCCGAGATTGCCCTTTATTATGGTTTTAAGCCAATCGAAACACCGATTCTGGAAAAAGAAGATTTGTTCGCGCGCGGCGTTGGCCAAGACACCGACATTGTCAGCAAAGAGATGTTCACCCTAAAAACTAAAGGGGGCGACCGTTTGGTAATGCGGCCAGAAGGCACGGCCAGCGTCATGCGCGCCTACGCAGAGAATGGAATGCATTCTTGGCCTCAACCGGTAATGTTTTATTACAGTGGACCTTTTTTCCGACACGAAAATCCGCAGCGCGGCCGATACCGCCAATTCTATCAATTTGGTTTGGAAATTTTGGGCTCCCCCAAAAGCATTTTAGACGCCACCATCATCAAACTAACGACCACTATCCTGGAAGAATCCGGTTTTAATAATTACACCCTGAAGATAAACAGCATTGGCGATGCTGAGTGCCGAGGCGCTTACCGCCGAGACTTGGTTAATTACTACAAAAAAAATCTAAAGGGAGTTTGCGCTGATTGTCGTGAACGAATCAAAACAAACCCGCTCCGTTTGCTTGATTGCAAGAATCCGATGTGCCAAGAAATTAAAAAGGACGCCCCGGAGTCTATTGCTTCGCTCTGCGGCCCGTGCAAGGCGCACTTCAAAGAAGTTTTGGAGTATTTAGACGCGATGAACATTCCTTATGAAATAGACAGCACGGTGGTGCGCGGCCTGGACTATTACTCGCGCACAGTGTTTGAGGTTTTTGTTATTGACCAAAATGAAGATGGCGAACAAACCCCGCTAGCGATCGGCGGCGGCGGTCGTTATGACTATCTGGCCAAAAGCTTGGGCCTTAAAAAAGAAATTCCGGCGGTCGGTGTTTCAATTGGTGTTGACCGCTTGGTGGAGCTACCGTCTTATGTTAAGCACGCGCCGCGAGTTGTCAAAAAACCGAAAGTTTTTTTCATCCAATTGTCGTTTGACGCCAAGTTGCGCAGCTTTGAAGTGATTGAGGCCTTGCGTAAAGCTCACATCCCGCTGACCCATTCCATCTCCAAGGATTCTCTCTCGGCTCAACTGGCAATCGCCGAAAAAATGAATGTTCCCTACACGGTTATCCTCGGCCAAAAAGAAGCCCTTGAAGGCTCCGTGATTGTGCGAAATATGGATACCCGCTCACAAGATACAATTAAAATAAATAAGTTGGCCGACTTCCTCAAAAAAATCAAGTAGCTTGGAGTTTGAAAGCGGCCAGCCCCGTCCGCCAATCCTGCTGATTCAGGAGGTTCAGGAAGTCCGACCTCCTTTTTCTTGTTTCAGGTCAGCGTTTTATCCGCATTAAACTTTTGACTTTAATGCCCCCCTGTGCTATCCTGTCTAAGTTTATGGAAACTATAGAAATCACCAAAAATAACGGCGAATCAAATGCCAGTGTTATTAGACGCTTTACCAAACGCGCTCAATCTTCCAATATCGTCCGTAAAGCCCGTGGCCGTCGTTATGCCACCCGCACCAAGTCAGAACTTAAGAAAAAGCAAGATGCCTTAAAACGCATGACCAAACGCGCTCAATATGAACGTCTGAAGAAACTTGGCAAACTGAAGTAATGCCCTCCACTGATGAAAATTTTCTAATCACGAATCTAACCAAAAGGAATGTCCCCGACATTCCTTTTGTCGCTCTAAAAAATAAAATCTTGGGAAAAAGCTGGAATGTTAGCCTGGTTTTTGTTACGCCCGCCAAAGCCCGCGCCCTTAATCAAACCTATCGCCGAAAAGATTATTACCCAAACGTGCTCACCTTTCCGCTTGGCAAAAAAGAAGGTGAAATTTTCATAAACTTAACGCGCGCCGAGAATGAAGCGCGTGAATATGAGCACTCACCTATGATTCATATCGCTTTTTTGTTTATCCACGGCCTTTTGCATTTGAAAGGTTTGTCACATAGTAGTAAAATGGAGAGTGAAGAGCAAAAATTTTTAAAATTATTTTTTATTGATGACAAAAAATCTCATCACCGGCTTGGATATCGGCACCAACTGGATCAGACTCGTCGTTTGCGAACAAAAAAACGGCGATAGCGTTCCGCAAGTTTTGGCATTGGTCAAAAGACAATCCAAGGGCCTGCGCCGCGGTTATGTCATCAATCTGGAAGAAACAACTCAATCAATTCGTGAAGCGTTGGATGATGCCGAACGCATTGTCCGTAGTCGTATCCGTAAAGTTATTGTCGGAGTTGGCGGTCTGTCGTTAGGGTCAAAAACCGCCGAAGGCGGGGTGGTCGCCTCTCGCCCCGATTCGGAAATAACCGAGAGCGACCTGGGGCGAGCGGTAGAGGCCAGCGAAGCGGCGTTGACCGATATGGCCAACAAACAAATTCTCCACCGCATTCCCCTGTCTTTTAAACTTGATGGCGAAAAGGTCTTGGGCCGGCCGGAGGGTTTGCGCGGTTCCAAACTGGAAGTCAAAACTTTGTTTATCACCGGCGGCACCCAACACCTGCGCGACATGGTCCGCGCCGCGGAAGAAGCCGGTTTGATTGTAGAAGATTTGGTTGCCTCGCCTTTTGCCGCTTCGCTCGCCGTCATGACCAAGGTTCAAAAGATGGCCGGTTGCGTCCTGGTCAATATTGGTTCGCAAACCACCTCCATTGCAGTCTTTGAGGAAGGCTTGCCGCTTTCTATTCAGGTTTTTGCCATTGGTTCTACCGACATCACCAACGATATCGCTCTCGGTTTTAAAATCCCGATTGAAGAAGCGGAGAAAGTAAAAAAAGGTGAGGGCGAACCGGTTGGCACTAAAAAGAAATTGGACGAAATTATTGAAGCGCGCCTTTCAGACATTTTTGAATTTATAGAAATGCACTTGAAAAAAATCAAGCGGAGCGGGCTTTTACCCGCCGGTCTGATTATCACCGGTGGCGGCGCCAGTATTGCGAACATTGAGGAACTGGCCAAGGATTATTTTCGCCTGCCGGCCAAGACGGCCCAAACAGCCATTGCCACCAATTCCAAAAGCCAGATTCGCGACTCAGCTTGGTCGGTCTCTTTCGGTTTGTGTCTTTTTGGCGTTGTCGAACAAGAAGGAAACTCTTTTGGCGCGCGTGTCACTCTAAAAAACACTCAAAAGAAAATTTTGGCTTGGTTAAAAGAGTTTATGCCCTAGCAAGAAACAACGTCTCTCTAATGACGAAAACAGCTAAAAGCTGTTTTTATTGATGAAAATCACCCCCCTTGGGGGCTTTGCCTTTTTCGCTTTATTTGTTAAGATTAAATTGTTCAAAATTGTTTAAATAAAGTTATTACTTTTACTTACCAAAATATGCCCAAAATTAACCCTGAGATTGAATCTTTTGCCCGAATCAAAGTTGTCGGCGTCGGCGGCTCCGGCACAAACGCTGTCAATCATATGGTCAGCTCCAAAGTCCAAGGTGTGGAATTTATCGTGATGAACACTGACGCGCAGCACCTTCACCATTCACCAGCCAGCAAAAAACTACATATTGGCAAAAACCTAACCCGCGGTTTGGGCACCGGCATGGACCCGGAGATAGGACGCCGCGCCGCCGAGGAGAGTCTGGAAGATGTCCAAAATATGATCAAGGGCGCCGATATGGTTTTCATTTCCTGTGGTCTTGGCGGAGGAACCGGCTCCGGCGCCGCGCCAGTTATCGCCAAGGTCGCCAAGGAGCAAGGCGCGCTCACCATTGGCGTTGTTACTCGTCCATTCTTCTTTGAAGGCAAACAACGCGCCGCCATTGCCGAAAAAGGCATTGAGGAACTCAAAAAAGAAGTTGACGCGATTATCGCCATCCCCAATGACCGCCTTTTGGGCATCATCAGTAAAGACACCACCTGCACTTCAGCTTTTGCGATGTGCGATGAAATTCTCCGCCAAGCGGTAGAAGGTATTTCCAACATCATCACTATGCCCGGCATCATCAATGTGGACTTTGCTGACATCCGAGCCATTATGGCCAACGCCGGCTCAGCTTTGATGGGTATTGGCACCGCTTCTGGTGAAAATCGGGCTGTTGAAGCCGCCAAAGGGGCCATTAATTCCCCACTGCTGGACATTTCCATCAATGGCGCCAAAGGCGTCCTCTTCACTATTGCCGGCGGCACTGACTTGACCATGTTTGAAATCCAAGAAACCGCCAAGGCCATTACTTCGTCTATTGATTCAGAGGCCAAAGTTATTTTTGGCGCCATCCAAGACGAAAAATTGAAGAAAAATGAAATCAGAGTAACCGTTATCGCTTGCGGTTTCCCAGAAGCAACGCTTAGCCGTCGTGACCGCGCTGAAGCTAGCGCCGGTACTCTGACAGAAACAAAAAAGGAAGAGCCAGCGTCCGGCAAAGATGCCAAAGAAAAAGAAAAGCCCGAGGTTACTCCAGCCAAAGCCGCCGAACGGCAGACCTCAAAACCACTGGTAACCAATCGGTCTGAAAAAACACCAGAAGAAGAGGAGGAAGACGATTGGTCGTCAATTCCGGCTTTCTTAAGAAGAGCGAAAAAATAGAGAGGTAGAATTTGGAATATAGAATAGAGGGCGATAAAGAATATAGAAAATTTGGATAGCTAATATCTAGGCGTATTCTTTATTTAATTTAAAACTTCCGACCCCCAATTTTCTGTATTTGAATTTTACATTTTAATTTTTACACTTTAAATTATTATGCATGATCTAATCATTATCGGTGGTGGACCGGCTGGCGTAGCCGCCGGCGTCTATGCGGCCAGAAAAAAGTTAAAAACCTTGATCCTGGCCGAAAGCCTAAATGGCCAGTCTAGTGTTTCGCCGGAAATTCAAAACTGGATCGG
>ERZ795059.2671-NODE-2671-length-18173-cov-8.823049_pt1 | contig 18173 bp, 23 predicted proteins | sample MGYA00375143_ERZ795059 | MGnify/ENA primary metagenome ERZ795059 (study PRJEB30188, sample SAMN05720168) | activated sludge metagenome | isolation source: Anaerobic digester | place: USA | collected 2015-01-07 ... | reverse complement strand
ACCCATCATCTTCATAAAATCCCTCTTCAAGCCAATGTGCAAATAATAATCCCATAATCATTAAAATAATAGATTGCCAAATGCATGTTTTTCATTTGGTATTATTTTTCCTTCACTAATTAAATCACGCATGGCTGTGTCCAATACTAGAGAACAAATATTTCCTTGGTCATTTCTATGATATTTAAGAAAATCTTGACGATGTTTATCAGTTGTTAGTCTAATAATTTGTTTTGCTTCATCACGATATTCTTTTGCAATTATCATGTCGATAATAAGTTCATATTTTTCAATAATATTTTCTGTTGTTGCCATACCAGTCTTTATTAGTAAATACTTTATAATTCAGATTTAGTAGGGGTGGTCGGACTTGAACCGACACGGACATCACTGCCCACGGGATTTTAAGTCCCGCATGTACTACCAATTTCATCACACCCCCGTTTATTTCTTCCACAAAATGTTTCAGTTTGACTATTACAATTTGGACACAACATTCTTAGATTTGATAATGTGTGGTTTGTTCTATTTCCATCTATATGGTCTAAAACCATTTCGAGATTATGCCCTTTCCATTTATTACGCTGACCACACTTTTCGCACTGATTTTTCTTATAGTTTTCATTAATTAATCTATTTTTTAGTTTAAATGTTTGATATTCAGGGTGTTTGTTTTCGAATATAATTTCTTCAATTGGTATTTTCCTTGAAGAAATTTTTTTTATTCCTTTTCCCGCTTCATTTGTTTTATAACAATTCAATTCAATTGCTCTTTTCTTAAAACTATTAAAATGCAATTTGAGTTTTGCTGCTGCTTGTGCCATACTAATTGATGAATTGCATACTGAAATAAAATATTTATCGTTTATTCTGTTTTTTATCTTTGTTGCCATAATATTTATTTTCATATAAATACTATGCACTTTGGAATGAATTACACAATGTCTATCAATTACGTCACTTCGCCATTAATTCAATTGTCTATTATCCCATAACCTAATAACAATTCCTTTTTCAAGGTCTAAGATTTTTTCAACACCAAATTGAAGAACAATTGGTTCATTTATAGTAATTTGAAACGATTTTGTTTCTTTGTTATATTCAAACATATAATTATATTACCAATAATATTCTTTTATCTGCTTTATTATATATTTTGGTAATAACACCTTGACCATAAATCATTTGAAAATAATAACCTTTGAATTGCCAAATTTGATTTGGAAATGAACAGTCTAGTTCAGAAACTATTATCGGTTCAAAATTATGAGCAATATAATCAATAACAAATGATAACACATTATTTGGATATGCTTCATATCCATTATGCCAACATTTTTCTAGCCATTCTTCGTCATGTTCAAGTATTAACCTATACATTAATCTATCAAAATCATTATGCTTTAACCATTCTTCAAATCTTGCATAACGTTTGTGTTTTAATTCTAGTTTTCTATTCTCATTTTCAAAATAGGCTTTATCTTCATCAGATTCAACCCATTCATCAATCTTTTTTTTAAATTCTTCAAAATTGATGCTCATATTCTTATTTTTTATAATGATTGGTGGAGCATAACGGAATCGAACCGTTGTCCAAACATGTGACTAATATGCTTTCTACAGGTTTATTCAGTTTTTTCTAAACTAACAAAATATTAATTGTATTACAGAACAACTACAAAACTGTTGTTGAATTTAACCTATCAACTTCGGGTTTTACTGATTTAATTGTTCCTACGCTGCAAATGCAAGTTCAGTATTCTTAGCAAATACACTTTTTCCTTTAGTTAAGGAAGTCGGAATAGACATAATGTCTTCTGCGTTTATTGTTTTGAGTCTTTTTATAGTAGTCTGGCTCAACTACTACCTGCTTACAGTATCATTCTACGATGCTGTCAAATCCACGTATGCCCCATTATTTTAAAAGAACGTTCCAATGTTTTTCAAATAAGTATTTAAATTCATCTGCTTGACAAAAATTGGCTTGTGCATATCCAACACCTGCATTCTAACCATTGAACTACTGATGTTTATTAATTATATCGTTTATAATCTTCAAATAAATTTGTGATGATTTTTCTTTAAAATATTTCTGTTGTGATGTATCAATAATACATAATTCAATTCCTTTTTCTAAACACGCTTGAAATTTACGTTGGTCATTATTTTGAATTTGATTTAGTTTATCTTGACCATATATTGGCTCATAGTGAAAAATACCATTAAGTTCGAACGCTAAATTAAGTATTGGAATATAAATATCTAATTCTGAATTAATTGTAGATTTATTATTAAATAAAATTTCTAAATCAGGATATAGTTTATTTAATTCTGTTTCAAGATATTTTTCAAGTTTAGACCTACGATTACCAGTTGTTTTATGTTTATTATTATATGTAGCAGCACAAGATTGTGAACAAAAATAATTACCTGATTTAGACTTAGCATTTGAATTTCTTAATCTAAACTCATTACCACAATTAATACATGGTACAATATGACTACGTTCTTTTGCTAACATAACACAACTCCTTGAGCAAAAATTTCCAGAATTTCTATCATAATTAGTAAATGTTCTACTAATTACTCTTTTTTCTTTATAGAAAGTTTTACCACATTTCAGACATTGACATGGTAGTTTATCGTTAGATTTTGCTGAATCAAATTCATTTTTTGTATATAAAGGTTTCATACTTATGAATACTTCAAATTTTAAATTTCGACACTAACTATATGTGCAAATTAAAATAAATATTCTAGTTTATGCAATTGAATACCTAACACATAACATATTGATAAAAACGCTAAAATTTCTTGCCACCAAATTTTATTTTTCATTATTTTATAATATCCCAATACTTCAAAAAGTATTGCCAATAAAATAAAAATAACATTCATGTAATACATATGAAAATTAATTGCAATTGCTAATTGACTGAATAATACACCACCATATGCACCAATCATATGTACCCCTTTAGTCAGTTCTTCTTTAAATTGTGCTGCAGCACCTACAAAACAAATTCCTGCTCCTGCTAAAAACATCAAGAAATTATCGGTTAAATCAACACCAATAATTATTGCAGGAAATGCAAATCCCCAACAAAATAATGTAAATAATGGTTGTAAATTTTTAGGTAATCTGTAATAACTATCTGATATACTACGCTGTACACCATATTTTATCCAGATAAATGAGACGTATGATACAAATACTGTAAGCATAGTCCAGAATGAAACGTCTAAGTAATTCATAATATTTTTTTATTATAAATACTCGTAAAATTTTGCACGCTCAGAAGGAATTAAACCCTCATCCTTGGGTTTGGAAGCCAATATCTTATCGTTAGACGATGAGCGTATATTGTAGCACTAGTGAGATTCGAACTCACACTGAACAGGGTTTAAGTCTGATGCCATCTTCCAATTGGGCTATAGTGCCATATGAATTTTTCTACGTTACTTTTAGTCAATAAAAAATTCTAAAACGGTCTACTCGTGGAACGTATCGGATTTCAACCGATGACCTCTGCATTGCAAGTGCAGTACTCTAGGCAGACTGAGTTAACGCCCCATATTTTATATTCCACATTTTAATTCTCGTCAATAATTCATCTAATGTGATTGAACAACTTTTATATTTACTTACATTTTCATTATGTTTTAATAAATTACAATTAGCGGGGTGTTGATTAAGTGAAAAATCGAATTGACATTTACTATGATATTTTTGATATTCTGACAAATTTCTTTTATCGTATTCTCGCTTACTGTTAATATTGCAAAATATTCTTTTTCGCATTTTATATGGTATTGCCATACCGCATTGTTTACAATATTTCGGTGATTGATTATATCAATTTTCATTCTTTTCAGAGTCATATTCCAAAACTTTCTTTACTGATTTTCTTAATTTTAGTAATCCATTCTCAGTCATAATGTGAAGTTCTCGGTTTTTGAACTTAATATTGTTGTGGAGATGAACGGAATCGAACCGTCCTCACAGACATTGCAAGTGTCTATCGCCATAGCCTTGGTACATGCACCCCCAAATGCCCCATCTTAGTAACCTGACCACTGCACCTTTGTAGTTCAATGCAATGCCCCATAATTTGTGAAGTAGATAGGAATTGAACCTATTCCCCCTAACTAGTATAGTCTCTGCATTTCTACATACTAACGACTATTTTTCGTCTTCCGAAGGTGAGACACCGTACACCACTACTTCATTATTTCATTCACTTTTGTACCAATGGTGGGACTCGAACCCACAAATTTCTCCTTCTTAGGGAGTTGCCTATTCCAGTTCGGCTACATTGGCATGGTGTCCCAGATGCATGTCAGTGAACGTTATGGCATACACCCTTGATGTGGTCTTTCTCCCACGTGGACTTATTGTGAGGATGATGGGACTCGAACCCACACGCCCGAAGGCACGAGCTTCTAAAACTCGCATGTGCTACCATTTCATCACATCCCCAAATTAAAATGCGTCATAAATGAAATTATCGTCACAATATTCAAATTCACTACTATCTATGGTATAATCGACATTGTAATAAAATAAATCAATTCCAATGTCATGATAAATTTTCACCAATTCATAAGGTATTATGCAATATTTAATTTGTCCTCAAGGTGGGATTCGAACCCACACACTACTATTACTTCGCACCAGATTCTTAGTCTGGCTTGTCTCCCAATTCCAACACTTGAGGTTTTATCGGTTCTACAACCAATATTTGATATTTATAAGCTTTAATACCGATATTTGTGCATCTTGAAGGATTCGAACCTTCGACCCCTTGCTTGTAAGGCAAGTGCTACTGAACCAACTGAGCTAAAGATGCATTTTGGGGTGGGGGGATTCGAACCTTATCATCTGGCTTTCGCTCCAGCATGCTAAACCTTTACATTACTCACCCAACAACTACTAAGTGGCTATCTTTTCATCGTTACCTTTGACTATGAAATTCCTTCGCTTTAAGTTATTTGCTACTCCGATTTCCATTTAAGAGAATGTTGTCCCAAGTCTCTGGCTTTTTGTACTTCCTGCAGGATTTGAACCTACGACTTTCTGTATGTAGGACAGACACTCTACCGCTGAGTTAAGGAAGCAAATTTTCGGCAGCAAATTGAGTTTAGTGCCGATTTATAGTTTTCGATTATTGAATTTTGTCAAGTCCATTTCAATTGATGGTAATTTATCGCTGTACCATTCGGGAATATCAGGTACTGTTTGTTTTGCCAATTGAGTGATTGACTTATATTCTGTTCCGATATTCCAAATACCCTCACGATTTTCATTGATTAATTCAATCATTTGCTTTGCAATTACATCAACATAATCAAAATTACCTTTTACGTTAATATATGCCTTATCATAAGGAAATGGTCTGGGTTTAAAACTACATCTAAATATTAAATAATTTTTATCCAGTAATTGAACATATCCATCAGCCAATAGTTTACAGTAAGAATACCATGTTTGCTGATGAACAGGAATGTCGTTTTCACTTTTATTACCATCAGTATTAGCGTAAATGTAATCAGTTGATATGTGAACTAATTTTATTTTATTCCAAGCACATATTTGTGTAAGATGTACAACAAATTCATAGTTTATTTTCCAGTGCTTTTCTCTTTCGAGGTCATATGTATTTGTATAACCAATACAATTTACAAGAACATCAGGCTTAATATCACAAATTTTTTTAACTAATCTAAAGAAGTCATCAACTACGTCAATTCCATCTTTTTTTGCTGAAAGATATTCCCAGTCAGTTTGTTTAACTATTTCAGAACCTAATAGTCCGTCACCCAATACTAATATTTTCATATTATTAATTCTTTTATACTAAATGTCAAAATTAGTAAAAATTTTTAATAAAACAAACAATATTAATTTTTTATTGTCGGTACGGGAATCGAATCCATATTCCCATCGTGAAAGGGTGATGTCCTAACCGTTAGACGAACCGACCATAAGTATTTGATTTCCAGTCTCGCTAAATTTAGCGAGTAGTACAGCGTGGGGGATTCGAACCCCTCGAAGCCTTTCGGCACAAGATTGAAGGTCTTGCCACTTTAACCGCTTGTATAACGCTGCATGTAGAACATTAATCCATACTGCTACCACAGTATCTTCCCAATGGTAGCTGGGAGCAAGCCTTTGGTCATTAGAGACCAGTACTCACTTGAATGTTTTGCACCCCACCAATAACTAAATTCATACACTTGGGATTATTTATTAATTCTTCGGTAACAAGTTCCTTTTCTTTTTCATACATACTTTTTTTATTCTCACAAAATTCAAGAATTTCTCTTTTAAAGTTTTCTTTTCCGTGATAATATACGCTATTTCTAAGAATTTTTCCTGAACCCAAATAACCGTCATCGAGATTATGTGTTTCATGAACACCAATATAAAACTTATCATTCTTTAAATTGATAGTTTTATAAACTATAAAATACTTATTTTCTTTTTCCATGTATATAAATATTAAGAAATTAAAAATAAGTCAGGCGGTGCTGATGGGATTCGAACCCATGACCTCTGCCGTGACAGGGCAGCATTGTAACCAACTCTACTACAGCACCAAAATTTCCAATATGTCAAAGAGCAATCTCCTAAAATCAAAAAACCCGACCTTTTTTATCAGTCGGGTTTCTCTTTTTTAAATTTAAAAAAGGAGGTTGTAATATAGCATTACCCGACTGAACATAATTTATCCTCTGCGTCTGCCCATAATAGGTCAGCCACTAAAGAAACTAATAATATGTTGAGTAATGTTTTCATAATTTTATCGTTTAAAAATTTGTTTGCGTTTTCATGTAAATACGATGTAAAGGTATAAAAGGTTACAATAAAAACAAACTTTTTTGAAAAAATTTTTACTTTATTTTTTAATTATCTGATAATTAGATAATTATCTAAAGTCCTCATCCATACCAAATAATTGTAGTAAGTACATTATTCTATATTGACCAGTAACATCGACATTTTTATACAGAACATCTAAAATGCGTTTTAATTCTTCTCTAGTAAAAGTTTGGTTGTTTTTTAAATCACCTAATTCACTTTCGAACCAATTACTCTTTTCTTGAAGACTACCTATCTCGTTTAACTCTTTTCTATCTCTCCAACCATCTGCTTCGAATTTAAACCAATTGTTTGTATCTAATGGATTAATACCTCTATTTTCTAAAGTTCTTTTAGTATAGATAGCAACTAATTTAGGATTAATACCCATATCAGCAATATCATTGAAGAAATAATCCCTTTTAAACTGATTCAATTCTGATTGTTCATGACCATTATAATCCCAACCATTTACAATCTTATTATTTGATTTTAACACTGCAAAGTGAGTATACTTAGGGTTAATTCCAGCATTTGCTTCTTGAATATTTTCATTCAAATTTATTTTCATGGTAGGGTTAACCTTAACCATCATTTCCATCAATGCTTGCCTGCCATCTTTTTTTGATTTCATACAATTAAATTTATTATAAATACTTAATGTGTTTATAAAATACTGGCACATATGTTGCACTTATACATAAAATTTTAACCATGAAAAAAATTTTACTAATCATTTCATTAATATTAATCATTTTATTGAGTAAAGCACAGATTGATACCGCAAATACTGTAGTTAATCATATCGATACTGTCTACATTATTATAAAAATAAACGATTGTAACTGTAATCACTTCATTGGTTTTAATGAATGGCAATATAATTATTATAATTGGCATTACGATTTCAACTACTGGTGTTGGAAATATAATTATGCAAATATGCATAATGTTTTTTGGTATAATACTCATTGGTATAATAAACCTAATCATGAATTCTATGGTAGACGACAAGGTAATACCACTGTAACTAGTGTTGCTAGACGACCAAACAATAGTAAAATTACTATAACTAAACGACCTAGAACAGAACAAACACATCAAACATATAAACGTAATAATAGAGAGAGATTTAATAATACAAAAACTCGTAGAATATATAATGATGATATTTATACCAGACCAAATAAAGATTCTAATCGAGAAACTAATTCAACAAGAGAAAGAACAAACAATACTATAGTCAGGGAAAGACATAATAATACCGAAAAAAACTATACTAGTACTAATCAATCAAGGAGGAGATAATGACTTCCAATACGAATTAAATAAAGACCAAATATTTTGACTTCCAGCAGGATTCATTGAATGTACAAAAATTCTTGCTGAAAGTTCTTTTTATTATCAATACAATAGTATGTTAACCATTTAGCACAATGATATCCTGTTTTTTCTTGGGTTTCATCATTGTAGTCAAACTGTTGTTTTTCATAATAAACATCAGCAAGGTCGTAGTCAAAACTAACCACATCAGGAATACCAAGTTCTTGTATTTTTTTTGAATAAATTCGTTATAACTTCGTACAACGACCCAATCAAGTTCAGTATAAACTGGTTCATTCCTATTGTATGAAGAATCTTATGATTTTTTTGTAAAGTTAATAAAAATTTTATTAATTGCAAGTTGTCCCACCAAGATTCGAACTTGGACGGACAGATTCAAAATCTGTAATGCTAACCGTTACATCATGAGACAATATTGTTGACCCTGCAGGACTCGAACCTGCAAACCCGAAGGTTATTGCTTCAAAGACAATTGTGTTTAGCCAATTCCACCAAGGGTCAATTAATTATTTTTTATTATTCTACCTAATACCCAATCATTCATATATAAATTTAAATCATTTTTTTTTATTGATTTTTTTGTTTTCAATTTCATTAGTAATCCAACAAGTACCATATTGTGAATTTTTTTCACCTCAACGCAAACTTGCTTTTTTTGACATTTTCATTATTTCGTCATTACTATGTTTTTTTCCAATCCAAATAAATATTGAAAAGTACAAAAAACGACCAAGAGTTGTCTCGACAGGATTCGAACCTGTAATCGTCTGATTCAGAGTCAGGAGCGTTAGCCAATTGCGCCACGAGACAATTTAAATTTCTTTTAATCTGTTATTAATTTCTTGCTTATCAACGCTTCTACGTATGCTTGCAGTGAGTTTTTTTCCAAATTTCTTCATATGCTTGCACCATTCTCCGTTGAGAAACGAGTTTTGTTTATTACCTACTCTTACTTTTCCCATAATAAATTAATTTTTATAATTTTTAATCCATTTTCTAATTGCATTATTACTAACGCCATATTTTCTGCCAGTTGCGGAATATCCCCTTTCAGAAACTTCTTGTTTTAACGTTAACAAATCTGGTCTTACTACTTTACGCCTTATTATTACAAAGAGCACATTTATTCTCTAAAACCTTTTCATCAAATAATCTTTTCTTTAAATTATTAGTTATTTGATACGTTGAATTCGCTACTAATATAGAATCTATATGATTAATATTTTCTAATTTAGTTCGGTATCTAAGCATTTTAATTAATTATTTTGATGAAACTAAATTCAGTTTATTAAAAACGAATATGAATCATCTAATGCTTCTTCAATAAATTTCTTATTGTATTTCCAAATTATATGTTTTCTCATACCTATGATTTATCACAAATACTCGTAAGTTCAAGAAAAGATTTAATTTTATCAAAGAACCCATAATATTTGGGTGAAAGGACGGTACTGACCCGTCTTCTCCAGATTCACAGTCTGGCACATCACTTTAATGCTTCAATCACCATGTTAATATGATAGTGAATAAATCTACCAACTTACTATCCGATTATTAGTCGAAAATCACACTTTCGTCAGGACGGTGGGATTCGAACCCACGGAGGACAACGCCTTTGTGCCCTCGCTGGTTTCCAAGACCAGCAGCTTCAACCTAACTCGCTCACATCCTGTTTTTGTCGAATAGGAGGGATTCGAACCCCCAAAGTCCTGAGTCCAATTCAGGTTGGTTACCAATTACCATACTACTCGATGTTTTAACAAACAATTCATTATACGAAAGAACGAAATAAAAGTTACAAAAAAACCCCACTCTTTTCAGAATGGGGTTTTTCATACAAAAATTCATTTGAAAAATTTAAGCATAATATCCCCATTCACCATCTTGTGGATGTTGTTGCGGTTGGGGTTGTGTATGAATTAAATTCTTCATAATTAAAACTTAAAACTATGTTTAACTAAAATCTTCTGCAAATATAGTCATTAAAATCATAAATACAAACATTTTTGAAAAAATTATTGAAATCCTAAACTTTGCATTGCATTTTTTAGTAAAGTCTGTGCTTGTGAGATAGTTATGGATTTTTTCTTAACTAATCCAGTGCTACCGATTATTGTTTTTAATGCCGATTCTAATTCTTGTGGAGTATCAATACGTGACAATGAATATAATACGCTTGTTGAATTTTGAAGTGCTTTATCTAAACTGGTCACATCAGAAGGAACACCAGTGCTTGTATCAGTTTGTTGCTGAACTTGTTGTTCATCTTTAAAATTTGGGTCAAGTCTTTGCATCACCTCCCATATTCTGTGTTTATTGTCTTTCATTAATCACTTTTTAAATAAATACTATACACATAAATAAAAAAATTGCACCACTTGAGTGTGGTGCAATTAACTTTCAAATACAATAGTCAAGTCTTAAAATTTTACATAACCACTATCTGGCAATAAAATTTTAAAAATCATTCCTGACTTTTCAGACCTAACTTAATTCAATGATTAAGCAATGATTCTTCATCAATAAATACTGATAATATATTTTTATGTTTTTTGTCAAATAAAAATAAAAATAATTTAGTATTTATCTAAAACAAATTATTGTTTTATGGAAAATAGAAATATTATTAGGATTATTAATGAAGAAATTTCCAATTTTGATTTCTTAAATAATGAATTAAATCAAAAGGAATCAGAAAAAATTGATATTTTAAAAAATGAAGAATTTCAAAAGCAATTTATTTGTGATTCTCTTTTAAATAAAAAGGATAAAATAAAACTTAAAATAAACGATTCGAGTATTGGTGGTGATTATGAAGAAGATTTTGAAGACGCATCAAGAATCTCATTGAGATATGATTTAACTGTAGAATATACTTATGACCAAGCAAAAGAACCAGCAGTATTTGATTTAATATTTTATAGTGATAATATTGAAATTATAAAAGATGGTTGGTATGATAGGGGTAGATTAGGTGGTACACCAGATACTGATATTGAACCATCTGGTGATGCATGGTTTAGTTATATTAATTGGTATGATATTGAAGTAAACATGTATACTGTTGATGGTGATGAAATACCATTTATTGCATTTCAAAAAGCACCATCTAAAATTCAAATGTTGTTTATAAGAGATTATACCGCTAATTTAATTAAAAGTGAAACTAATTTGAGCATTGAAACACCTGAAATGGAAATTAAGGTTAATGATGTCCCATATTGTTAATTAATAATAATATGACTGATGAAAGAAAACAAATATTAGATAAGGTTAATCACCTGTTAAATAAAAAAATTGGTGAATTAATTAAAATACTTCCAGATGTTCATGAAATTGCAGATGGTATTATTATTCGTTTTTTTAATGATTGGGGCGAATGTAAGGATAATGCAGATATTAAATACAAAGTAATATCGAACAATAATGATTCAAACGAATTAATAGTATTTCATTTTATTCCAAAAAATACCATTCTTTCTTATAAAAAAAGAGAATATGTTCGTTCAATTATTTGTTTAAGTGGTTGTCTTGAACTCAATGTAAATGGTATTTTACATAGAATTGATAAATATAGTAAAATACGTATCGAAAATAATAAATTTGAGGGTATTGCATTTGAAGATACATATATTATTACTAGCATGAATTAGCATTTTAAATTACCATTTTTTTATACGGCAATGTGATTTTGGACTTCTGACTTTTGCTGGCATATAACATCCGCAAATTCGACAATAATTATGCCTTGTTAAATCTTTACATTTAATACAAATTTCCATTCTTCGTTTTGCTTCTGCTTCAACTTTTGGATTTGGAAATGTATAATTCTTCCAACCTTCATAAATTTCTGATAATCTACTCATACTAACGATAAATTATTCTTCCACCTTTACTTACAACCATATTTGGATATGCTTTTGATTCCCAATATGCATTATTTAAAATTTCTGATGAGGTAAATGCCTTGTCATATATTCTAAGTTTTTGAATTCCACCGATAAATGAAGAATCAAAATTTTGTTGAATCGTTAGATTGTTCTTACTTTCATCTTGTGTTAGAATATCTGCTGCAGTATATGTAAAATCTTTAATATAAAGAGTTCCACCAGTATTAAATGCAGTTCCAGTTTTAATTAATACACCAATATATATGAAATCTTGTCCTGTATTATCTGGTATTCTGATTTTACTTTTTATTGGTAACCAAGTATTTTGACCAGTAGAAAAATAATTTGAAATTTGAACTGGTTGACCATCATAACCAGCAATATATGCATTTTCTGGTGTTACTGAAAGTCCAGACGTACCATAATACATAATACCATTTATTGAATATTCATATTCTTGTTGGTCGAACCATTTATGCGTTCCTTGATTAGTGATTTGATTCATATATTCAGTAGTCAATGGATATACATATTGAACTTCAGAAACAACGTCAATATCAGTACTATCGCTATACGTTAGTATAGTAATTTCATTATTTGTTCCAGTGAAAAAATTATCATTAAATATTGACATTTTAATATCATAATCTCTGTTTGATATTACCGAAACTGGTTGATTAAATTTAATAAAATATGTAGTTCCAGTACCACCAGTATATTTAATTTGTATTACAGTAATTGGATTGTTAATATTTGGGTCGCAAATATTAGGTTCAGTAAATGTGGTACTATTCGCACTTAGTGATAATCCTCCTAAATATGTATCACCCGTTGGTGCAACGTAACAATCAATTGAAATTGGATTTTCAATAATGATAAATTTATTGTTTATATATGCGGTGTCTTGACCCGTGTATAATGAATATGTTTGTTTATCATAATGCCACGAATGTTTTAAGCCAAAACTACCACCGCCCCAACTAATTGAATACGAAACACCTATTTGTTTTTCTTTATCATTTACAAATGATTTAAAATAAAATTCAGGAAATTCTGGAAGTGTCCATACACTACGACCATTAATATAAAACACCAGTTTACCCGTTCTTTGTTCAGCACAATCAAGTAATTCTGGGTCTTCAATTTTATCATTTGGTGTATATACCATTGCAATCATGGTAAATCCAGTTGCAGTAATAATTGCTGATGATGATTTTGTTACTACAAGTCCGCTAGCATTAATATATTTAAATGCTAATCGTTTATCTTGTGTTAATTCAAATGCAATTACATTATTTTTCAAATTATCAATAGGTTGTACTTCAGTATATACTGTTTCGGTCATTTCTTCAGGTAGTGTAAATCCACTTTTAACTTCTTCTGATGGCATTAATGCATCTAGGTAATTTTCAAAACTTGTTGTAACACCAGAACTTCCAGCACCACCTATTGTTGTTTCACCACCAAAGTATGTGTTGTATTTATCTTCAGCACGAGCACCCATCATCAAGAAAATTCCTTGTGAATTTGGGTATAAATATACGAGAGTTTCAATTGTAATACCATTACTATATCGTGCAGGAAGTAATTGATAGTTATATCCATCTAATTTGAAAAATCCCTGTAAATAACCGCCATTTAAATCAAAATAATTAGTACTTCCACCACTTGCAGAAGTAGCACTCATTGGAAGATATGTTGTTGTTACTGTAATACCACTTGTTTCGCCTGTCGTTGGATTAATAACATTATTATATCCAACTCTATACATTGAAAATAATGTATTATTAGGTGTTATGGTTATTCCACTCCACATTATGTTGGTTCTACCGTTGTCGAATTCAGTTAAACCAAAATCAATTAAATTTATATTATCCGAATATGCTCCACTCCATTTGGTTAAACTGAATGCAGTTAAACCTGTGTTTAAATTCCATGATTTTAAATTGGTAAGGTCAATATGTATTGCCAAATTATCAGAAATTATATCATTTAAACATTCTAAATTCATTTTATACAGGAATTTAATTATAAATACTAAATCCATTTGAATATAATTGAGTATTTATAAAAAATAATAAAATTATGATGATTAAAGATACTCAACAACGATTATTCGAAATGATGAATAAAGTTGGTGGTATGCCAATTTTAACTGAAATTGATTGGAAGGGTGAATTTGGCGATGTTTCAAAAGAATGTATTAGTGTTGAAGCATTAAAGGATTATTTTAATAAAGTACTTAAAAATAATGAATTAGAGATTAAAAAAAGGACAAAACCATCTTTAATGATTCATAATAAATCAATTCCTTTTGATGAGAATGGTGAAATTGATGTAGAAGCATTTATAAAAAATATTACTGAATACCCGCCACAAATCATTAGTCAAAATGAAAAAATGAGTAAATCTATTACCGATAATTCGATTACATTCAACATTGGACTTCCAGCATTACGTGGTTTAGTATATGATATTCAAAACCAAGAATTTTATATAGTTAATACATGTCCCGGTGCTGGTGCATGTGCAAATGTTTGTTATGCAAGACATGGTAGATATGCATTTATTCCTGCAATTTCACAAAAACAAACAAGAATATTAAATTTATTACTTAATCATCCAGATGATTTTAAGAAATTATTATTACATGAAATTGAAATAATTGCAATTAAGAATAAAGGTAAACGATTATTTTTTAGATGGAATGATGCTGGTGATTTTTTTACCAAAAAATATTTTCAAATTGCAGTTGAAATTACTAAAGAATTAAAAGAAAGTGGATTTAATTTTGAATCGTATGCACACACCAAAATGGGTGATATATATAATTTAAATGACCCCAATGTAATATTAAATTTTTCAGTAGATGCTACAGAAAAAGAAATGAAAAAAGTTGATTTAACAACAGCAAAAACATCAAAAATTGTTCCATTGAACCTATTTAAAGATTTATTTGTCCGTAATAAAGCAAATTTTGCTGTTGATAATAATGGTAAACTAATACCAAATGATGAAAATTCAATATTGACATTAAAGCAAAGAATTGCTGATGAATTTAATGTTGATATTAATACATTAATAATGTATGATGACCTTATTAAGATTCCTGAAGGTAATGTGAAAAAATATAACGTAATTGTATTACCAAAAGGACAGGGTGATATAGCAGCGCAAAGAAGAGATGTTCAAAGAACATTTTTACTATATCATTAAAATAAAGTATTTATATTAAAAATCAAGAATATGAAAAGAAATGATAAACAAAGACTATTTGAAGTCATGAGTAGACTCGATAAAACATTTAAGCCAAAATTAAACGAAGATGTAATTCCTGTTGAGAAACCAGAAATGGATGAACCTGTTAAAGAAGGTGCATCGTATAAAGCAAAATTAGAAGAAATTGTAAGTCTTGCAAAACAAGCATATGAAAATCTTCCTGATGGTGAACTTCCAGCATGGGTTCAAGATAAAATTATTATAGCAAAAGTACATATGAATGATATTGTTAGTTTCTTACATACAGGTGAAGAACATGAAGAAACTGAAGAAAAGGGTGAATTCCGTAAAATGGATGATGAAGAAGGTCATCCAGAAAAACCCGAAGATGAAAAAAAAGAAGAACCAAAAAATAAGGAAGAAAAAAAAGAAGAACCTGAAGGTGAGGAAGAAAAAGAAGAAGAAAAAAAGCCTAAAGTTCCTGTTGTTGATATTGCAAAAGTAAATAAATAATAATCAAATATTGATTACATAAAATGTATAATGAAGCATTAAATAAAAATACTCGTTCTTGGGCGGGAAGATATTGGAAAAAACATCATATTTCAGATACACTGAAAGAAATTGTTGAACCCGATAGCGTTGACGTATCTTCAATTCAAATGCATGATACGTTAAATCCGCTTATTTGGGAATCTGAAGAGAAAATAAAACCCGAAATTCGTAAAACATTATTAATGAATGCTAAAAGATTTATCGAGTTTTGTGATGCTGAAAATCTTAAATTTAATGATATTATTTTAACAGGTAGTTTGGCAAATTATAATTATAATGAAAATTCTGACTTAGATGTTCATATTATTCTTGATTTTAACCAAATTTCTGAAAATAAAGAATTTATTGGTGATTTTTTTAAGATGAAAAAGCAATTATGGGCAGATAAACTACCAATTCAAGTTAAGGGGCATGATGTTGAAATGTATTTTCAAGATAGTGCAGAGCCACATCATTCATCAGGCACATATTCATTAATGAATGATGATTGGATTCGTAAACCAACAAAAAAAATTATTAATATTGATAGTGCAGACGTACAGTTAAAAGCATCTGATATTATGAATGCGATTGATGATTTGAAATCCAATGCAAATCAGAAAGACTTTTTGAAAAAATATGAAGCATTAAAAAATAAGATAAAAAAGTATAGACAATCAGGACTTGATAAAGCAGGGGAATTTTCAGTTGAAAATTTGGTATTTAAGGTTTTGCGTAATACTGGATACCTTGAAAAAATGGTTGAAATTAAGAATGATTATCTAACACAAGAATTGAGTTTAAATGAATTCATTGGTTAATATATGAAAAGATTTATTGTAACAAAAAAACAATTAAACGAATATGTTGAAATAAAAAAAGCAGAAAAGGTTTTTTTCGACATAGTTGAAAGTTTGTACAAAAACACCAAATTTCTCCATGAAAATGTTTCGGTGAAAAAGGCAAACCAGTCGATTATTGATGACTTTAAAAGAAGAAATTTAATTACACCAGCGGTTCAAGAAATGTTAGTAAAGTACAAAATCATTGACGAAAAACACAAAATAATGTAATACATCAATTTTTTTGTTCTTATTTAAGTATTTATAAAAAAATATAACGTAAATAATAAGCATTTAAAAATATTTCAAATGAAAAAGAATACCTCTCAGGAAGCATTATATGAAAGAATGAGACAATTAGCAGAAGTCAATAAAAAGACAGTTAATGAATCTCCGAACCGTACATTGAGTACTTTAATCGACTATAAAAGGGCAGCAGATGGTGTTGCTTATGGTATTGTTAAAGAAAATCACCATTATTATATAAAAAGGGGTGGTTTAAAACAAGACCCAAATGTTGCAGATTTTGCATATATTGGTGGTTTACAAAATATTAAAGAATTTCAATATAAATCATTGGCAGAAGCCGATAAAAATAGAAATATGATATTCCATACCATTAACGAAGCAATGAATACTGTAGTTGGTAAAACAGGGAGTAAACGAAAATTAAATGAAGATGTTGCAGGTGAAGAAATTGCAAAAGCAGAAAAAAAATTAGGTGATGCTGAAGCAGCAGCATCTGCTCCTGCACCAGAGGGTGAACCATTACCTGCAGAACCTGCTCCTAAGGGTGAATCACTTCCTGCTGATGATGAAATCGCTGCTGGCGAAGATGAAATTTCAACCGAACCAACACCTGAAGGTAGTGAAGAAGAAGAAATTGCAGCAGATGCAGAAGTTGCTCCTGATGGTAGTGAAGAAGAAGAAATTGCAGCAGATGCAGAAGTTGCTCCTGAAGGTGGTGAAGAAGATAAAGATATTACTACTAAAGAAATTGAAAAATCATTAGGTAAACTAACTAATAAGATTAGAAAAACCGAAATGACTAATTCGCAAATAAAGTCATACGTTAATACATTCTTATCAGCATTTAAGGATAAATTTCCTGATGTTGAAATTGAAGATAGAAAAGCAATGGCTGAAAAAATTACTAAAGTAGTTCCAGACAAAGAAATTGAAGATTTAAGCGCAAGCGTACCTCAAAATAATGCAGAAAGTGGTATTGAAGAAGCACAATGTGCAGAATGTGGTAGTTTTGCAATGTATGCAGAATCAAGAGGATATGATAGTGCAGAAGCACTTATGGAATGTGGTGTAGAAGAAGTTGCTAATTTAGTTGGTGGTTATGGAACAGCACATGCCGATGGTATGAATGATGGTGACCTTGAAAACGTTGCACTTGTAATTAAAATAGTTGACCCAAAAATGCTGGATACTTTAAGAAACGATTATGGTCATGAAGAATATGCAGATAAATTA
>ERZ795059.2665-NODE-2665-length-18211-cov-6.376129_pt1 | contig 18211 bp, 12 predicted proteins | sample MGYA00375143_ERZ795059 | MGnify/ENA primary metagenome ERZ795059 (study PRJEB30188, sample SAMN05720168) | activated sludge metagenome | isolation source: Anaerobic digester | place: USA | collected 2015-01-07 ... | reverse complement strand
AAGGTAATATTGTATGGTAACCTTGAATATCTACACTAAAAACATTTTCGCGAATTATTAATATAAGAGGTACCGAAATAGCTGCGGTAATAGACCCCAAAGAAATGTAACGAGAAAATGTAACAACAATAATAAATATTGCAAGAGCCAATAACATATCTACGGTAATAATTGTAATTAAAAAGCCTAATGCCGTTGCAATTCCTTTACCGCCTTTAAAACCTGCAAACACTGTCCAAATATGACCTATTACTGCAGCAATACCTGCAATAATTTGTACTAAAGTAAAGTCATCAAACGGGGTAGCATTTGGGAAAGGGAAACTACCAAAGTAAAAACGAGCAACTAAAACTACTGCAATAGCTCCTTTTAAGGCATCTAAAATAATAGTGGTAATACCAAGTTTCCAACCTAATACTCTAAATACGTTGGTGCCTCCGGCATTTCCGCTTCCGTGTTGCCTTATGTCAATTCCGTTTGTTATTTTGGAAATAATGATGCTTGTAGGAATTGAACCTACCAAATAAGATAAAAGGACTACAAATAATAAATTTAGCATACTAACACTTTTTTAAATATGGAATGTAAAATTATCAAATATTAAAATAAAATACAATATATTTTTTTATCAAGTTAATTTATCAAATAAAAGGATATCATCATAATCTGTTAATTTAAAATTAGCGGTACTACCTAAAGTAATATTAATTTTTATCCCTAATCTTTTAATCAACATAGATTCATCCGTACCGTAAAAATTTTCGTTATATGCATTTTTAAATGCTTTAATTAAATGCTTATATAAAAATATTTGCGGTGTTTGAACATAATAAACTTCATTTCTATTTAGATAATCGAAAGAATTTTCGGAAAGTTTAATTAACGTATCTTTTGCTTTTATGGCAACAACCGCATTGCCAAGATTTTCGGCATCATTAATGGCGTTAATTAATATGTTTTGAGGTAAAAGAGGACGTGCTGCATCGTGCACGGCAACAAGAATATCGGAATTAACGGGCGGAATAGATAATAAAGCATTATAAACGCTATCTTGTCTTTCTTTTCCGCCCTTAACAATATTAGTTACTTTATTAAAATTATACTTTTTTTTAATTTCAAATAAACTATCAAAATATTCGGGTTGTGCTGCAATATAAATTTCATCAATTTTGGGGCAGTTCTGTAATACGTCTAAAGTATAAGCAATTACTTCTTTATCTTTAATTTTTATATACTGCTTTGGCGTATCTATACCTGTACGTTTACCCGAACCGCCTGACGGAATAATTGCAATTGTTTTCATATTATAAAATTAACATTGCATCGCCGTAACTTAAAAATTTATAACCTTCTTTTAAGGCTTTTTTATATGCTTTCATAATCAAATCGTAACCTGCAAATGCTGAAGTAAGCATAATTAAAGTAGATTCCGGTTGATGGAAGTTGGTAATAAGTTTTTTGGTAATTCTAAAATCATAAGGGGGATATATAAATTTATCCGTCCAACCTCTATGCGGTTTAACAAAACCTTCTGCAGTAACACTACTTTCTAAAGCACGTGTCGAGCTTGTCCCCACAACAAATACGTTCTTTTTATTTTGAATTGCATTATTAATAATATCAACAGATTCCTGATTGATTTCAAAATATTCGCTATCCATTTTGTGTTTTGTTAAATCTTCTACTTCAACTGGTCTAAAAGTACCAAGGCCAATATGCAACATAACAGTAGCAATATTTATTCCTTTTTTCTTAATTTCGTCCATCAACTCGGTAGTAAAATGCAAACCGGCAGTAGGTGCTGCAACCGATCCGTCTTGTTTTGCATAAACCGTTTGGTAGTTAACTTTATCTTCTGGCACAGCATCTCGTTTAATATAAGGAGGAAGTGGAGTTGTACCTATTTGCTCAATAGCCGCATATATTTTTTCGGCACTTTGATTGAATCGTACCGTACGACCTCGGGAAGTTGTATTATCAATTACTTCGCACCAAAGTTCATCGGTAAAATAAATTCTGTTACCTATTCTAACTTTTCTTGCAGGGTCAACAATAACATCCCAAATATTTTCGTCTTTATTTAATTCGCGTAACACAAACACCTCAATTTTGGCATTTGTTCTTTCTTTACTTCCAAAAAGACGTGCTTGCATAACCTTAGTATTGTTAACTACTAAAACATCCCCCGGATTCATATAATTAATCACATCTTTAAAAACTAAATGTTGTAAAGTTCCGGTGCTTCTGTCAATAACAAGCAATTTGGCTTCATCACGTGGTATGTGAGGTTCTTTTGCAATTGCGTTTTTTGGCAAATTATAATTAAAGTTTGATAATTTCATTTGTTCTCCGTATTACAATAACGTCAGTTACTCTAATTACAGTAAAAACTTTTTCGTAAAGGGTTAAGTTCATTTTTAATGTAAATATTTAACCTAATTAATTTTAATTGCAGGGGATTAAATCCCCTGCGTTAATAAACCATTATTTATTTCTATTGGTTTTATTTAGTTTTTTTTCTTTGCAACAACTTTTTTAGCAGGTGCTTTTTTAGCAACTTCTTTTTTAGCAGGGGCAGTTTTTACCGCTACTTTTTTAGCCGGTGCATTTTTAGCATCTTTTAATGCAGCACGGGCAGCCGCCAAGCGTGCAATAGGTACTCGGTATGGTGAACAGCTAACATAGTTCAAACCGGTTCTATGGCAAAATTCAACCGAAGATGGTTCTCCGCCGTGTTCTCCGCAAATACCAACTTTTAAATCTGCTTTAACAGAACGACCTTTTTGTGTTCCCATTTCCAATAATTTACCAACGCCATTAACATCTATACTTTCAAACGGATCGCGTGGTAAAATATCTTGTTCTACATATAAAGGTAAAAACTTACCGCTATCATCACGTGATAATCCGAACGTTGTTTGCGTTAAATCGTTAGTTCCGAAGCTAAAGAACTCGGCAACGGTTGCAATTTCATCTGCAGTTACGCATGCACGCGGTAATTCAATCATTGTACCTACTAAGTAAGGTACTTTAATTTTCTTTTCTTTAAATACTTCTTCGGCTACACGACGAACAATTTTTTCTTGTAGCTTTAATTCAGCAACATGTCCTACTAAAGGAATCATTATTTCGGGGAATACTTTAATTTTTTTCTTAGCTACGTCACAAGCTGCTTCAAAAATAGCACGTGCTTGCATCTCGGTAATTTCCGGATAGCTAATACCCAAACGGCATCCACGGAAACCTAACATTGGGTTAAATTCTTTCATTCCTTCAATTTTATCTTTAACTTTTGCTACTGTTGTACCTAATATTTTAGCTACTTCCTCTTGTTCTTTTGTTTCGTGAGGTAAAAATTCATGTAACGGAGGATCTAATGTACGAATAGTAACCGGTTTACCTGCCATAACTTTAAATATACCTGCAAAGTCTTCTCTTTGATAAGGTAATAATTTTGCTAAAGCATTTTTTCTTCCTTCTTCGGAATCGCTTAAAATCATTTCGCGTACATAAAGTATTCTATCACCGCCAAAGAACATATGTTCTGTACGGCATAAACCGATACCTTCGGCTCCAAAAGCAATGGCTGCAGCAGATTGATCAGGTTGATCTGCATTTGTTCTTACTCTTAATCTTCTTACTTCATCAGCCCAGCTCATTAAATCTTTGTATGTTTGATATACTTTTGATTGTTGAGGTTTCATTTCTTTTGTTATAAGAACTTGAATAACTTCAGAAGGTTTTGTTAATAATTTACCTTCAATTACTTCACCGGTCGAACCGTCTATAGAAATATAATCACCTTCTTTAATTAAGAATTTGTCATTTCCTTCTACGCGCATTTCGCCTTTTTTATAATCAATAACTAATTTACCACAACCGGCAACGCATACTTTACCCATTTGACGGGCAACTAAAGCTGCATGACTTGTCATACCGCCGCGTGCCGTTAAAATACCTTCCGAGGCGTCCATACCTTTAATATCTTCAGGTGATGTTTCTATACGAACTAAAATTACTTTTTCGCCTTTTGCTGCCATTTCTTCGGCATCTTGTGCACTAAAAGCAACTTTACCGCTTGCCGCACCCGGTCCAGCATTCAATCCTTTGGTTAATAAGCGACCGGACTTAACTGCCGCATCTTTTTCTTTCGGATCGAAAATTGGGCGTAATAATTGGTTTAATTGATCGGGATCGATACGCATTAAAGCTTCATCTTTGCTAATTAATTTTTCACGAACCATATCAACAGCAATTTTTACGGCTGCAAAACCGGTACGTTTTCCAACACGACATTGTAACATCCATAATTTACCTTGTTGAATTGTAAATTCGATATCCATCATATCTTTGTAGTGTTTTTCTAAAATGTTACGAACGTTAATAAGTTCTTTGTAAAGTTTAGCGTTTTCTCTTTGTAATGTTTCAATTTTTAACGGAGTACGTGTACCGGCAACAACATCTTCACCTTGTGCATTAAATAAATACTCGCCATAAAAATAATTTTCACCGCTAGCAGCATCACGTGTAAAAGCAACACCGGTTCCGCTATCTTCACCCATGTTACCAAATACCATTGATTGAATATTTACCGCTGTTCCCCATTCTGCAGGAATATCGTTTAATTTTCTATAAACAATAGCTCTTTCGTTCATCCAACTTCCAAAAACGGCACCAACGGCACCCCACAATTGTTTTTTAGGATCTTCGGGGAAAGTAACGCCTAATCTTTCTTTGATAACGGCTTTAAATTCGGCAACCAATTCTTTTAAATCATCTGCCGTTAAATCTGTATCTCTTTCAATTCCGCGAGCTTTTTTCTTTAAGTCTAAAAGTTCTTCAAAAGGATCTTCATCATGTTTAGATTGTGGTTTTAAACCTAAAACTACATCACCATACATAGCTACAAAACGGCGATATGAATCGTAAGCAAATCTAGGATTTTGTGTTTTTTCAATTAAACCTTGAACGGTTTTGTCATTTAAGCCCAAGTTTAAAATTGTATCCATCATACCCGGCATAGATGCACGAGCACCGCTACGTACAGATACCAATAACGGATTTTTAGGATCACCAAATTTAGCTCCCATTTCTTTTTCTACTTTAGCTAAAGAAGCTAATACTTGTGCTTCTAATTCTTTAGGATATTTTTTCTTGTTTGCATAATAATATGTACAAACTTCTGTTGTAATGGTAAAACCTGCAGGTACCGGTAAACCGATATTAACCATTTCGGCAAGGTTTGCACCTTTTCCGCCTAAAAGGTTTTTCATATCTGCTTTTCCATCGGCTTTTTTACCACCGAAAAAATAAACATACTTTGGCGTTTTTGCTGCCATAAGTTTTTCCTCCGACTGTTTAATTAATGAATGTTTTTTATTATATCTAAAATTTTGTTATCAAATTTTTCTTTATCGTCCGGCACTAAATCTATGTGCAAATAGTAAATATCTATATCATCAAGTTCGCGACTAAAATGTTTTAATTTTACTGCATCTTTTTGAGTTGTTATAACCGAGTAAGAATTTGTTTCATAAAACTTCTTCCTAATCATACTAATTTCTTTCAAATCATAATCTTTGTGGTCAACAAATATTATTTTATTACTAACATCTATACCAATAGATTCCAATGCGGCAATAAACGAATGCGGTTTTGCAATACCACATATAACTAAACTAATTTGACCGATAAATTCTTTAATCTCATATTTTGAATGATTTTTTATATCAATAAAATGATTAGCTTTATACCCAACGTAAAAGACGGGGATATCTCCAAAATATTTTGTTATACTATTATTAATCTGTTTTGCTTCCGAAAATTTTCTGTTTATTACAATCATATCTGCTCTTTTCGATTCGGAAAAAGGCTCGCGCAATAATCCGATTGGCAGCATCTTTTGTTGATATGTTTTGTTATCTCCTAAAAAACGTTGATCGAAAAGTAAAATATTTAAATCTCTGTGTATCCATCTATGTTGATAGGCATCATCTAAAATTATTACATCGGGATTAGCTTGTTCAATAATTTTTTTTGCTCCCACAAATCTATTTTCACAAACTGCTGCAATAGTATTACATTCCTCAGCAACCAATATAATTTCGTCTCCCGAATTTTCAACACTTTCAAATATTTTTTTACCGTCACTTACAAAACGATATCCGTTAGTTTTTCTTCTATACCCCCGGCTTAGCACTGCAGTACTTAAACCTTTCTGTTGAAGCAACTTTGTTATGTAAATAACAGTGGGGGTTTTCCCCGTTCCGCCTACACTAATATTCCCCACACTTATTACTTTACTCTTTACTCTTCCAACTTTAAATATCCCTTTATTAAAAAAATAATTCCTCGTTTTAATAATAAATGAATAAATTAAAGACATTGGATAAAAAAGTAACTGCGTAAAGTTCATTTCGTTTCAATATTCCAAAGATTGTAAGTAGTTCAGTTTTTTACCACACTCAATAATAACTTCCGAAGTTTCATTATAGCTTATATCACTATTTACCATAATCGGTTCCGAATAGTTTAACACAATTTCGGAAAAAGGTTTCGGAAATTCGAACTTATCCCAACTCTTTTTAAAGCGGTACAAATTTTTATTTTTTACACCTACTAATATAAGGGGTAAATTGCTTTTTTTTGCAATAATTACGGCACCTGCCTTAAATTCTTTTTCGGGACCTTTCGGACCATCTGGCGTTAATGCTATGGTATTATTTTGTTTTGCCAATTCAATTAAAATATCCAACGATTCTTTTCCGCTTTTATTGCTGCTTCCCCTTTGTAATTTATATCCCCACTTATTCAATATGTTACTCAACAATTCCCCATCTTTACTTGGGCTTACCAATGCAACAATATTTTTATTTTTGTTAACATACCAGTTGGCAAGCATGGTTCCGTGCCAAAATGCAATAACATAATTAGCATCGCTATTTAACAACTGCTTTGTGTTATGAGGAATGTTTTGTCTAATTCTGCAAGTTTTACAAACTATATTAACAACGGAATAGAGTAATAAATTTCCTAATAAGCGTAATATTATTTTTTTTATATTTTTAATTTCCATTAATTGTATTAAATATTAATTGAGCCGCTTTTTTTGACGCTCCTGTACTACCTAATTTATTTCTTAATACTTTTAATTCCTTTTTAATTTCTTCTTGCAATTTAATATCATCAAGGTACTTTGATACAGCCTCAGTTAAATTATTAACGTTAACATCGTTTTGAATTAACTCCTTAACAATTTTTTTACCGGCAACAATATTTGCCAAAGCAATACTATCAATTTTAATTAAAGCTTTACCAAGATAATATGTAATAATATTGGTTTTATAAACAACAATAAAAGGAAGTTCAAATAATGCTGCTTCTAATGTTGAAGTTCCGGATTTAATTATGCCGAATGAAGAATATTTAAATAACTCGTAAGTAAACCCCTTAATTAATTTTGCATCTTCCAAGTTAAAGTCCGAAAACACATTTTCGTTTATATTTGACGAACAAGCAACAACTGTTTGCATATTATGTTTTTTACAAATTAATTTGGCGGCTTTTAAAGTCTCGGGTAATATTTTTTCAATTTCCTGGTGTCTGCTCCCCGGTAATACAAGCAAAATATTTTTATTGATATCCAAATTAAAATTTTTATAAAATGTTTCTTTATCAATAAAATTGTAGTTGTTAATTCTATCTAATAGCGGATGACCTATAAATACCGCATTAACATTATTTCGCAAATAAAAATCTTCTTCAAAGGGGAATAATACCAGCATTAAATTTACTAATGATTTAATTTTTTCTATCCGCTTACCACCCCAAGCCCATATTTGTGGAGAAATATAATATATAATATTTACATCTAATTTTTTTACTGCTTTTGCAAAATTTAAATTAAAGCCTGGATAATCGACTAAAATAACGTTTTTAATTCCCTCTTTTTTTACAAGCTCAATTAATAATTTACGTACTTTGCGTATAAACGGAAGATGTTTAATAATTTCAACAAAGCCTAAAAATGCCATATCATTAATATGATAACTATGCATTAAACCTGCTTTTATCATATTATCGCCGCCTATTCCGTAAAATCTGGCAGTACTATCTAAATTTAAATACTCTTGCATTAAAGCCGAGGCATGCAAATCACCCGAGGCTTCGCCGGCAATAATTAATATTTTGTTAACCAATATAATTTTTTATAATAAATGAAATAATTATAATTAAAAGAACAACAGAAATGGCTTGCAAAGTTCTTCTTTCACTTCTTAATCCCGCTTTTAAATTAAATGAAGGCTGGGGCAAACTTGCATCGGCATATTTTTTTATAGAAGGAATTAATCTAGGTACATTACTTCTAAATTTTTGGTAACTTTCACCAAAAGCCTTAATTAAATAACCTTCTTCTTCGTTAATAATAATTCTATATTGTAAGTAAAAAAACAAAAAGGCTACAATTAACAAATAAGGGAACAATGCATTAGACATTACTCCAACACCACAATAGAGCAATATATTACCTAAATATAACGGGTTGCGAACAAACGCATAAGGTCCGCTTACCACTAAATAAGTTCCCCCAACCGCGCCGGTTGTTCTCGTCTCGCTACCTGCATAAGATACACCCCACAATCTAAAAAACTCGCCCAGCAATACCATTATAAAACCAATTAACAAAGTTTGTATAGTTGGCTGCTGAAATATTACCATTAATAATAAAAACGGTATTGGCGTATAACTACGATATTTAAAAATATCTGATGAAAATTTACTCATATAATTATCCTTGAATATATACTTCGTTTCTTTTTAACGAAGCCTGAAATCGTTTTTTTAATCTTTTTTTATTTTTTAGCAAAGCAAGTTTATCAATAACATCGTTAAAGTTAGTAAACGGTGAAAAAGTAATTCTGTTTTTTTCGCAAAACTTTAATAACGATTTTTTTGCAAAAATTAAATCACAAAATTGTGCAGGGCATGTATCCGAAAGCCCATCCCCAATGTAAACGTTGTATTCTAAATCACCTGAATTATCTATTATATGATTCCTTTTGCAATTTGCACATATTTTACATTCCTCGTCAGGGTACGGAAAAACCGGAATTATTTTATCACCTACAATATTCATCTTATTGCAAAAAACTTTTAATTTTGTTAGCCCTTCTCTTTCTAAAATATGTTTAATGTAAATATCAAAACCGTCACTAACAACGTATATATCAATATTGTTCTTTTCACAATGTTCAACAAAATTTTTAAACGTCAAATCAATTTTTATCGTGTCTAAAAATTCATGGAATATTTTTAAACTAAAGCCGTTTACCGATTTGCACATTTGCTCCCAGCTTTCAAACGAACTTATCTCTCTTTTTAGCCAACGTTCAATAATATTATTAACAAGTTCAAGCTCGCCGAATTTTAAAAACATTGCCTCGCCTACATCTTGTGTAGTAATTGTTCCGTCAAAATCGACAAAAACATTAAACTTGGTATCGGAATTTACTTGATCAAGATGCAACATTTATTTCTTCGTTAAATTGAACACCAACCAATTTCGAAATACCTTCTTCTTGCATAGTAACTCCATACATATTTTCGGCAGCTTCCATCGAGCGTTTATTATGTGTTACAAGAATAAATTGGGTATTATTGCTAAATTCTTTAATAAGTTTTGTAAATCTATCTACATTTGCATCGTCTAAAGGTGCGTCAACTTCATCTAAAATACAAAACGGGCTTGGTTTAACCAGATAAATTGCAAACAATAATGCTGTAGCGGTTAAGGTCTTTTCTCCTCCGGATAAAAGTTCTATCGTGGTAGGTCTTTTGCCTTTGGGTTTTGCCATAATTTCAATTTTACCTTCCAGCGGATCAACCCCTTCTTCCAATGTTAAATCGGCTTCATCTCCGGGATTAAACAGTGTTTGGAAAATTTTCTTAAAGTTTTCTCTAATTTGCTCAAAAACTTCTGAAAATAAGTTTTGAGCAGTTTCGTTAATTTCTTCAATTGTTTTAATTAAATCTTTTTCCGAATCTATTAAGTCGTTTCGCTGTTTATTTAAAAACTCTAATCTATCTCTTTCTTCCTCATACTCGCTATAAGCAAGTAGGTTTACGGGTCCAATACTTTTTAATCTGTTTTTAAGTTGTTGTACTTCCAAACTTGTTTCTTTAATATTAAATGTATCGCTATCTTCAAATTCTTTTACAGTTAATTCTTGATTATATTCTTCTTTTATATGATTTGTTAAATTTTCCAACCGAATATTAATTTCGTTCATTTTAACATCAATACCGTGAATTCCATCTCCACAAATTTGTCTTCTGCTTCGTAACTTAGATAACTGTTGTTCAAATTTTGAAGATTCTTGTTTTATTGAAGATAATTCGGTTTCAATCTTCTTTTCTTCATTTACAAGAAGCTGCCTATCATAACTAATTTGCTCTAAATCTGCCTCTTTTTCTTCAATTACATATTTATTGCTAATTATTTCTTCCTTTGCGTTTTCAATATCTTTTTTACGCCTCTCTATTGCAGAGGAAATACTCCTTTCGTTATCTTGTCCTCTTTTAATATCATTTCTTAAATTATTAATTTTCCCCTTGTTCCGTTCCAACTCTATCATTTGTTGATTAAATTCGGTCGTTGTTTTAGAGTAGTCTTCTTCTAATGCTTTCGTTTCCTGTTCTTTTGCGGTAATTAATTCTTTTATTAAGTTTTTACTTTCACGTAATTCAGTTAATATTTTTTCTTCATCTTCAATTTGTTGCTCAATAAAATTAGCTTCCTTTACGGCTTCATTAATTTGTTTATGAGCTTTTTCTATTTCTTCTTCGTTTTTATTTTTTTCAAATTCAAATTTTGCTATTTGTTTATCCAAAGTGTTAATATCGTTTTCCAACATTTTACCTTGTTCGCTAATTGCTTTCAAATCAATAGCTGAAATTTCCGATTCCGTTTCTGCAATTTTTAATTTTACCTGTTCAATTTTATCGTTTATTACCGGAAATTCGTTTCGCAAATTTTCTAACAATAATTTCCTTCCGAATAACGAATCATCCGTATTAGCATCTCCGCCTGCTTCAATAATACCGTTAGTAAAAATTATATCACCTTGAGGTGTAGCAAAGTTAAAAGTAGGATATTTTTGATTTAATTCTACTGCTATTTTAATAGAATTTACTAAAGCAGTATTATTTAACACTTTATTAAAATACGGCTTCCATTTATCATCGGTTTGAATATAATTATAAGTCCAGCCAATAAATCCGTCTTCGGTTTCAATTTTCTTAATTCTTCTTTTTATTCTATATTCGTCAATAGTATCAAAAACGGTTTTCTTTTTGGTAATAGGTCTGTTAAGTAAGTAAAAAGAAGCTTTTCCCAAGTTATTGGAACTTAAAAAGTTAACTGCATTATTTAATTCTTCTAAGTTTTCTACAAGCAAATTATTTAGTACAAACTTTAAAGACGCTTCTAGTGCCGGACGATATTCTTCATTAGTACTACCAACATCGGCAAATAGTGTAATATCTTTTTCAGTCCATGTTTTGGTTTCAATTAAAACTTTAACCCCTTTAGAGACCCCTTCCAAATTAGTTATTAACGCATTAATAAATTCAATTTTATCATTTAAAGCATTTAAACTGCTGCGTAAATCTACTTCAAATGTTTTTTGTTCGTTCAGTTTCTTTTCTAATTCGTCTTTTAATTTTGTTTGTTCGGTATAAAACATTTCAGATTGATGTAAACGGTCTAAAGTTTTAATTTTTGATTGCTCAAGCTCTTCAATATAACTAACAGTTTTAGCCATATTGGTAGTAATTAAATTAATACTTTGGTTCAATTTATCAATCTGATTATTTACTTTATTTAATTGATTTTTTAGATTTGATAATTTATTTTCGTTTGAACTTATAGTTTTTTCAATTGTTAATAGCTTTGCCGATTCGTCTTTTGTGTTTATTTTATTATTGTCCAGTACAACTTTTTTAGATGCAACAATAACTTTAAACTCTTCAATTTCTTTTTCTTTTATTAAAATACTTTTTTCTAAATTTGCAAGTAATAAAGTATTATCATCAATTGCAAATTGAGTATTTTCCAATTGCACTTCGTATTCCGAAATTTCTTCTGCATATTTTTCCGAGTTCCTTTCTTGCGATTTAATACGCTCACTTGCAATTGACAAGGTATTTTGTACCGCATGCATCTTTTCGGTTTCGGATGCAATTTTTTGTTGAACATTACGTAACTTTCGCTCAATCTCTAAAATCATATCCCTAAACTTAACCAAATCCATCTCTATTGTTTGAACTTCGGAATCAATCAATTCTTTTTCGGTCAATAATTCGTTTCTTTTATCAACCAATTCGGTCATTTGTTTTACAAATACCGAAAACTCTCTTTCTGCTAAATCAATTTCTTTTTCTCTTAAAACAGATTGTATTTGATTATATTGGTCGGCTTTTTTGGCTTGCCTTTCTAACGATTTAACATTTTTATCCACTTCGGCAACAATATCGTTAACTCGTGTTAAGTCTGCTTTAACTTCTTCAAGTTTTTTTAGAGCTAAACGCCTTCGTAATTTATATTTATTAACCCCTGCAGCCTCTTCAAACATTTTACGGCGTTCGTCTGTTCTGTTGCTAAGTATTGTTTCAATCATTTTTAATTCGATAACGGAATAAGCATTTGTCCCCATTCCCGTATCCATAAAAAGATTGGTAATATCTTTTAGTCTGCAAATATTTTTATTAAGTAAATATTCGCTTTCACCGGATCTAAATATTCTTCTTGTAATTGTAACTTCGTTGTATTCGGTTGGCAAGGCATTATTATCGTTAACTAAAGTTAAAGATACTTCCGACATGCCCATCGGTTTTTTATTACGCGTACCGTTAAAAATAACATTTTCCATTTTATCGCTACGTAAGGTACTGCTTTTTTGTTCACCCAATGCCCATCTAATGGCATCAACAATATTGGTTTTTCCGCAACCGTTGGGACCTACAATTCCGGTAATCCCTTTTGTAAAATTTACGACTGTTTTATTAGCAAACGATTTAAAACCGAATATTTCTAATTTGGATAGATACAAATTTTTTCCCTAAAATTATAACAAAGCAAACTGGCTTATAGAATTATTAATATAATCTATTGCCGCATTACTAAACTGCAAATAAGTAAGTAAAGAACCTACAATAACGACAATTACCAATATACTCCATAAATAAACATTAAAAGGCTTTGCATCAAAAATTACATAAATTCCTTTTATCAATCGTTGAATTAGCCAAAATGCAAATGTTGCCAATAATATATAAACAAACATATTTGCTACATTCATACTAATTATTTTATATAATACCAATTCAAAAGGAAGCAACAAAACTAAAGGCAAAAACGACCAAATTACAACATAATAAACGTTCGTTAAAAACACGCGTATCTTTGCAAAAAATGCACACCACTTAATTATTACAGTAAATGATAAAAAGATAAATGCAGAGAAAAAGAACAAGTATAGAAAACCGGGAATAGGATTCCAAGCTAAATACGAAATTGTTGAAGAAACCCAATAAATTCCTAACCCGTTAATAACCTTTTCTAATAAAATATTTCCGCGTAATGAATAAAGCAGGTTAGTTAACAATAACGAATGAGTTGCAGAAAGTATTATTAATAAAATATTTGCATGCCATCCCGAAAGTAATCTATGGTCTCTAATATCAGCAAAAAAGTTATATGGTCTTACCAATGCACGGGTTGCATCTTCTCTAAATTTTCTTCTTGCATTAATAAACAATGCCATAATTACAGAAATTATAATACTGCTAATAATAAAAAAGAAAGGCGTATCATCCAATTTTTTACCGATAGGTATGGTAACTTTTTCGGCGTCAAATAATTTAGATTTTACAACTTTATAGCTTAGTCTATTTATATTCCGGTCTATTCCAACAATACCTACTCTATATATATTATTATTATCATACCCTGCGTAAAAACCCGATAAAGCACCGGTATAATCGAAAGCCGAATTAATAAACAAATTATCTATATTATTTTCTTTTGCAAAATCTAATAATTCTTGAAAAAAATTTGCTTGAGCTTCAAGAGAAAACGGGTTTAAGTATCCGTTACTACTTCCAATAAATGTAGGATAAGTAACTTCGCTAATAAAAACTTTTTTAGAACCTAAAGCAGCTGCAGATGTTGTATAATCATCAAATCTTTCACTAATATTTTTTGAATACAATTCGATACCATATAAATCCAGCCCGTTAATTTTTTCGGTAGGAAACCCTATAAACGAAGCATAACTGTATTTACCCGATTTAGATTTAACCACCGAGGCAAGCTTTGTAATAAAGTTTGCAGTAATTTCATTGTTGGGCAAAAACGAACTTCCAAGTCCTATTGCGGCAACCGCTGAATATTTAGCAAAATTATTAATATATAAATTTAAATTTTCTTCAGTAAAAGATCTAAAGTTCGGTTCAAGTAAAAGGTCATTTGGTATTGAGTTAATAGGAATTTCGATGAAAGCGAGTAAACCTAATTTTTCGCACAAATATAAAGCGTACGGATGAGGAATAGCTCTTGCAAATCTTACTACATTAAACCCCATATCTTTAATTATCTTTAAATCTCTTTCTATACCGTATAAACTTATTAAATTAGCCTTATTAAAGGTATTAGTATAATAAGTAGTACCTCTCAAAACCTGTTCGTTATTATTTAATTTAATTTTGTCTTTCTCAAACTTTAACGAATAAAATGATATTAAATTTTTTGTTCTATCCAATAAAATATCACCATAATATAGTTTAATATCATATATATAATTATCAGGGTTATTAAAGCCCCAAAGCTTAGGATTTACTACATCCAAATAAACATCCGAAGCAGTAATATCGGAATTACCTATATTAACCGTACCCTTATAATTTGCAATAGTTGTTCTATCTTTACTGTTAATAACCGAAATATCGAAGCTAAAAGGATTTGGATATATTGCCTTAAAATCTCTATTTCTATCCTTTGTTCTTTTTTTATCTACATTTATTACAAAATGTATCTTCGCTCTGTTTAAATCGTTTGAAATGGTGTAACTTGTATGAACGTCTGCAATATTAACCAAAGATGTAAGCTTAATAAATACTCGCCGTGAAATGCCGCCAAGTTGTTTTGGGAATAAAAATCTGCTTTTTACAGGAATAGTATTTTCGGCATCAAGCGTATTGGAAACTTTAACTATTATTTTATTGGAAGAAGAATACTTTAACAAATCTTTTGCCAAATCGATATAAAAGGGGTACTCGCCTCCAATGGTTTTGTTAACCAAAACGTTATTAACAAAGATTTCCGCAGTGTGGTTAATTCCATTAAAACATAAACGAATATTATTGTTTTCAATTTGCTCTTTTGTAAGTCTAAAACTTCTTTCAAAATGCAAAACATCTTCGCCTTCAAAAACAGCAGGTATTTTAATTCCGCCTACTTTTTCACTGCTTTTATCAATATAAATTGACCAATTATCACTTATATCAATAATTTTGTTGGGTCTGTTTAAGTTAAGATAAATTGAATCGGCAGCAGATAAATAATCGCGTTCGGCTTCTTTTACTTTAAGCTGGGCGAGTGAACTATTGCTATAAAAAACTATCAATAAACAAACAACAAATAATATGTATCTTTTCATAAGTCGGCAAATTTAAAAAATTCAAACGTTTAAAATACAAAATAAATGGGGTTAAATCAATTGAATAAGAAATGACAAAAGCGGATAGAGTGTATTAAAAAACCAATTCCCCAAAGTGCTCGGGTAAATGAAAATTTGGCACCGGGTTTATAACTTTATTCCAAGTTAACCAATGCGGATTAGAACTTTTATCTGCACACTTATAAAAATTTACCCGCCAATTATTTTTCAAATTGCCCATTGGTTTGTTTGAATATTTTTCAATTAAACTAAAGGGGATTTTATAACTAACAAACCAATCAATTTCTTCTTTTATTTCTTCGTTAATAGTTTTATTTTTAAATGTACTATTTACTTCTAAACTATTTATATCTTCAATACTAATTCTAATAGATTTTTGTGATTTATTTTTTCTGTAACCAAATAATACTTTACCGCTACAATTTACTTCCAAATTAAAGTAAGCTTCGGGATCATAGATATCGGGTGAGAAGAAAAATTCCACGCAACTATCTTCAAACACCGGATCGAAATGGTTTTTTGAAACTGCAATAACGTTTTTTTCTTTAACCATAAATAAAACATAAATATTATTCTTATCGTATCTAAGTTTAACAAAAACATTTGGAAAATAGCCCGGTCTATCCCCCATATAATTACATAAACTTATAACTTCCGTTTCTTCCCATATTTTATTATTGTTGGGATTGAAACAATCTATTGGCTTTTCGGTAAATTTAATATAATATTTTTCCATATTTTTTAATTAATGTAACCTTAAAAAGTCTTTAATTTTGTTTAACATGTAAGTTGATAAGTTATCTTTTTTGTTATGCAGTTCTTCTAATTTCAATAAATTTGCCCTCTGTCTTTCGGTAATAACTTCGGCAATTTCATTTAATATTTCAGGTCTTGCTTTAATAATTTTTTCAATACCTTCTTTACCTATTTCATAAGCAATCGATTCACTTGCAGCTTTAATTGTAGCGGCTCTTTTTTCACCGGTTAAAAGAGACATTTCACCAAAGAAACTTCCCGGAGTAATTAAACCTACTCTAATTTCTTTTTCTTGTTCCATAACATTTGCACTTAATAAACCTTCGGGCAATACAAACATTGATGACCCGGGTTCGCCTTGTTTAATTAAAATATCTCCCTCTTTATATTTTTTTACTTCCGTTGCCTTTGCCAACAATAATAATTCGTTTTCGTTTAGCGAGTTAAATAAAACAACATTCTTTAAACCCCGTGCAATTTTACTAATTATATTCCCTGTATCTTCGGAATTATACTGAAACACACCGTTATTTAATGATATACCCGCAGCACAAAATTGAGATATTATATTTGTATATATTACATCTTTAACGGTTGAAGGAACGGCATCTTTAAAAGGTTTTATATAAAAAGTAAGATTGTATTCTATTCCTTTTTCGCTTATATTGTTTACCGATACAACAGCATTTTTGTATTTATCAATCGGATTATTTAAAAAATAGAGTTTTTCGCAAGCCAATAAAATTCGTTTTACTTGCTCAATAGGAATTAAAGGGTGCACCGCAATACATATTTTAAATTCATTTTTTTCATCCAGAGAATCGTAATTAACAACTATGGAATCATTTTTCAAATCGTTTGGTATAAAAGCAACTCCGTTATCGGGTGTTTGTAAAATTATTTCTTTACGCGTAAAATCCAATACTTTTCCGGTTACTTTTATACCGTTTTTAGAATTAACCAATTCAATCCAATCGCCTAAATTATACGAGCCTTCAAAATTTAACCTATTTGTACCAAACAAATCTGTTATTTTATTATAAAATAATACGCCCCCTACAAAAAACAATAATAAAATTAAATACCAATATGTTTCGGGTATAATAAAAGTTAACACCCCAAACATAATTAACGCGAGAGCAGATGTATAAACCAACATTGAAAAAACTCTATACAACAATTTTGCCAAAGCATTTTTACCCGGCTGTTTTAACAAATTTGACCAGAAAAATACCATACTTAGTTTATTAACCAAATAAGCGGCACTTATCCAAAAGGATATATTAATTATATAAATAATAATGTTTTTTGTTGATAATGAATTAGTAGTATCTTTTTCAAATACATTAAACATTATTAATATTAACGTAACTAAAAATATTACTGCCGGCACAATTACAAGGGTTATTTTAATTTTTCGCATATCGCTCTCTTAATTTACCTTTACAAAATTAATAAAATAATTTTTAGTTTAAAAGTATAAAAGTTTTAGTACATTAAAACAATATTTAAACGACAAATTTTGCCACAAATAGTTTAATTAATTATTAAAAAGAACACTTAACTATTTGTTAACAACTTTTAATATTAGACGTTATAATAATGAATTAGATTTAAGGAAAATGATTTGATAAATATAAATACCTATACGTAACTATTTTTAATAGATTGAATCTATTATTTGATGGCTTATCAGTCAAAAATAAACATCGCATTTA
>ERZ795059.2658-NODE-2658-length-18254-cov-6.634595_pt1 | contig 18254 bp, 14 predicted proteins | sample MGYA00375143_ERZ795059 | MGnify/ENA primary metagenome ERZ795059 (study PRJEB30188, sample SAMN05720168) | activated sludge metagenome | isolation source: Anaerobic digester | place: USA | collected 2015-01-07 ... | reverse complement strand
CAAGCGCTGAGGCGCGGACGCTTGAACCTTTGCGTTTAACGGAAAGGAAGAGACAATGGCAGGACGCCCAAGCCAAAGAATGCGCAGCAAATCGGCTGTTCAGGAGATCAACCTCCTGCCGATTATGAACGTGTTCTGCATTCTGATTCCGTTCCTGCTGCTGACCGCGAGCTTCGTGCAGTTGACGATCGTCGACACCTCGCTGCCGGCTTCGTCCAAGGTGAATCCGACCGTCGAAAGCTCGTCGCCGACGCCCACGCCGGAGGAAAAGCACCTGAACCTGACGGTGATGATCACGGCGCAGGGATTCTCGGTCGCCGGATACGGCGGCGTGCTCAACGTGTCGGGCGAGCAGGCGGAAGAGGGGCAAAAGCCCAAGACGATCATCGAGAAGATGCCCAACGGCGAGTTCGACTTCGACAAGCTGGTGGAAGTCATGGTGCGCATCAAAGAAGCGTACCCCGGACAATTCAGCGTGATTTTGCTGCCGGAGCAAACGATTCAGTACGACGTGATCATCAAGATCATGGACTTGGCTCGGAAGTATAAGAAGAAACTGCCGAACGGCGAGGAACAGGACGAACTGTTGTTCCCCAATCCGATTCTGGCCGGGACGCTGTTGTAGGAAGAGAAGCGTATGTTCGAACCGCGCAAACAAATCGGTCGTTTCCCATGGCGGGACGCCGAGGCCGGTGTACGCTCTGCCCATGGATTGAGTGCGCTACCCATAGCGAACGGCGCGGCCGCGCTTTCGGCGTCGGCCCGCCTCGTGACAACGAAGTTTCACGCCGCCCCCGCGGCGGATCAAGTGTAGGAGCTGGCAAGATGGCTTTTGCCGCAACCAAACGCAAGCGGATCAAACTGAAGAGGAAGCCTGTCCAACAGGTGCAATTGACCAGTTTGATCGATCTGATGACGACCATTTTGATCTTTCTGCTGCAGACCTATTCGGCGGTCGAATTCCAGGTCAACCCGTCGGAAATGCTGCATTTGCCGGAAAGCGTCAACACCAAGGCGCCGTTGGAGTCAGTGCAGATGATCGTCGCCGCCAACGCCATCGTGGTGCAAGGCAAGGTGGTTGCCGAGGTGGACCCCGCCACTTATGAAGTTAAAGGGGTCGAACCCACCGACCTGGTGATTCCCAATCTGGACAAAATGCTGCGCAAAGAAGCGGAAATGAGCAAAGCCATGGCGGCCAGGCAGAATCGGGAATTTACCGGACAGATCACCATTCAGGCGCATAAGACGATACCCTACAAACTGTTGGTCAAGGCCCTGGTTACCGCCGGTAAAGCCGAATTCGGCGAGATCAAATTCCTGGCCTACAAGATTGAGGAATAACGGCCAAGGCAGCAGACCGGGCCATGTAGCGGAGAAAGGAAACACGAGATGCCATCAGCGGAGATGAACAGGGTTCTCAAAATCGGGCTGGTCCAGGATGGCAAACTCATCGAGGACAGCACCCTGGGCGATAAAGCCGGGGTGACGATCGGCTTGGATCCGAGCAACACCCTCTCCATCGCCGAACCGAATATTCCGCGCCGCCATATGCTTTTGGAGCATACCAACCAGGGGTACAAACTCAACATCCTGGAAGGCATGACGGGCCGGCTGCAAATCGACTATAAAACGATGGACTTTGCGGAAGCGATCAAGTCGGGCCTGGCGAAAAAGGCGGTCAAAGGCTACGAAATCGTGTTGGCGAAGGAGAGCAAGGGCAAAATCACGGTCGGCCGCAGCACCGTGTTGTTCCAATTGGTGCCGCCCCCGCCCCCTCCGCCGATCATGCAGTTGCCCAAGGAACTCAAGGCCGGCCTGTTCCGGAATTTCGATTTGTTCTTCATGGTGGTGTTGCTCATCAGCGCGTTGTTGCACACCAGCCTGATTCTCTATTTGAACTCGATCCCCTTGAGCGACGTCGATGAAATGCCGCTGGACGCCGAGCGCTTTATCCAGGTTGTCCAGGCCGAGGACATCGTCATGCCCGAGGAAGAGGAAGAACCCGAGGACGAAGAGGTCACCAAAAAGCCCGGCGGCGGCGGTGGCGGCGGCGGCGGCGCCGATAAAGGCGTCGAGAACCGCGGCATTCTCGCGTTGATCACCCGCGCCGGCGCGAAAAACGGCACCGTGGCCGACCTGCTGTCCGACTCCGGTCTGGGCGGCAACCTGGAAGACGCCCTCAACAGCATCGGCGGCGTGCGCGTCGGCCGGGCCGGCGATGAAGGCATCGGCTCGGGCACGCGCGGCTCCGGCGCCGGCGGCACCGGCTCCGGCTCGGGCGTGGGCATCGGCGACATCGGCTCGATCGGCAGCGGCGGCTCGAAGGGCACCGGCTCGCGCACCGAGCACAAGGTGAGCGCCAAGATGTCCACCAAGTCCGGCGGCGTGTCCGGCAAAATCGACAAGGCGGCCGTAAGCAGCACCATCCGCCGGTATCTGGGCGGCGTGCGCCATTGCTACGAAATGCAACTGCGCGTGAATCCCTCGTTGAAAGGGACCGTGCGCATTCAGTTCATCATCGGCTCGTCGGGCGCGGTGAGCGGTTGTTCGGTCACCAGCGACTCGATGGGCAACACGTTGATTTCCAGCTGCGTCTGCCGACGCGTGCAGCGGTGGAGATTCCCACCGCCGGACGAAGGCACGGTCACCGTGTCCTACTCGTTCGTCTTCACGCCGGCCGAGTGAGCGGAAGCGAGGAGCGGATGTTGAGCAAGAGCGAACGTCGCGTTGGCGTAGGGATGGGAGCGCAGCCCGGCTGCAGCGCCGCGACGCTTCGCCTTGCCTGTGAATCGGCGGAAGGATTCGATTGGGCAGGCCCCACCGGAGCGGTCGCTCCACAAACGTACGCCGGATCGGCGTCGGGGGGTGAAGCATGAAACGGTTGATAGCCCTGACGGTGGTGTTGCTGACGGTTGCGGCGGCGGTCATCGTATTGGCCGCCAACGAGGAACCCGGCAAAACCAACATGATCGAGAGCAGCAAGAGCATGCTGGCGATGCTCAATGAGATGGCCAAGCGCATGGACCAGGAACTGCTGCAGGCGCGCCAAGAGCAGAATACGCGCAAGATCGAGTGCATCGGCGATCGGCTGACCAGCCTGAAAAAACTCATCGCCGAGTCCGACGGTCTGCTGCAGAAGCTGCGCGCCTTTTCCATGCAGCAGCGCACGGCCGAGGCGCAGGAAACCTTCGCCCGCTTGCAGCATAACCGGCAACTCGCGTTGCAACTGATCAAAATGGTGGAAAATTGTTTCGATAACATCAATGCCGAAGGCGGATTCGTCGAAACCCTCGAGGAGTGGATCGGCACGTTGGAAAACGAAATGGCGCAGGACCCGACCCAGGAGGGCCAGGAACCCACCGCGCCCGAACCGCTGCCCAACGAGTTCACTCCGGGACCGGTGAGTGAAGAAGACGAAGAAGGATAAGTTATTGGCCTGGTTTTTTTCGGCCGAGCCATTCGTGGCGATTTGTTTGAGGTAAATGAATGGGGCAGAACGCATTACGTAATGGTGTATGCATTTTCCTGATATGCATTATCCTTTGCGCTGCCGGTTCGTCTTTAGCCGAGGAGTTGACGGAGGGGATCCGCTTTGGCGTGTTCTCCATCCATCCGTCGATGTACACCGCATTGCGTTACGACGACAATGTGTATTTCGTACCCAACAACTACCGACCCGAAAACGAACGCAGCATCCCGCAGGACATCGAAAGCGACATGGTGCTTAATGTTATGCCGGCGATCACTTTCAATTTGACCTGGCCGACGTTTCTGGCCAAGGTCGGCTATCGTTTCTACAACGATACCTATCTGGGTCTGAACGATCCGGACAACCGGCACGACGACCTGAACGCCACCAACCATAATTATTCCGGGCTGCTGGATTACAACGCGCCCTTCGGACTGATGGTCGGCGCGCGCGACGATTACTCGATCATGGAAACCTACGAGGATACCGAAGAGTTCGCCGATTACCTGCGCGGCAGTCAAACTCACAACGAAGGCAGCGGCTGGCTCGGCTATCGGCATGGGCCGGAAGACAACCTGTTCATCCGCGCCGCCTACACCAACATCCTCGATCAATACGACGAGTACGACGAATTCAACAAAATGGGCCAGTTCGTCGACGGCGAACTGCGCCTTAAATTCTTCCCGTTGACCGCGCTGGTCGCCCAGGGCGGTTACGGCATCATCGATTACGACAGCATCCAGGCGTACGATTCGACCAACTGGTGGGCCAAAGGCGGCCTGCAGGGTCAAATCACCACCCACCTGATCATGACGATCAAAGGCGGGTGGGCGGCCGCCGATTACCAGGAAAACGAAGACCTGGGCGACTGGCTGGCCGACGCCGAACTCACCGCCATGTTCCCGAGCCAAACCCAACTGACCGGCGGCTATCGCCACTACTGGCGCGACGCGACCAACACCAACTTCTTTGTCACCCACGAAGGCTATCTGCGCTTCACGCGGTTGTGGGGCTCGCGGTTGTTGACGTCGGCTTTCGGCAGTTACCAATACAACGACTTTTCCGAACCGTTGCCGCGGCACGAGGATTTCGTCCAGGGCAACGTCGATGTAACGTTCCGTTTCGTCTATTGGCTCTTCATCGGCGGCGGGTACAAAATCGAGCATAAGCTGTATGATGACGACGACATTCGCGAGACCAGCACGCGCAATGTCGCCTTAATCCATTTGCAAGCTCAGTTCTGATGTACACGAACCGCGTCAAAAAATTTGTCTTGCTTCTAATTTTCACCACGGCGGTCTGCGCCTGGGCGCAGAGCGGCTACGAGATCGGTCCGGGCGACGAACTGCGCATCAGCGTCTACGACGAACCCGATCTCGAGCGCGTGGTCTCCGTGCAAAGCGACGGCACCATCCGCTTTCCGCTCGTGCGCGTGTTCAAGGTCGGCGGTCTGACCGTGCAGGAGGCGGAAAAGGCGCTCGAAGAAGCGCTGGGCGCGCAATTCCTGGTCGATCCGCAAGTGACCATCGAAGTCAAGGAATACAAGGCGCACACCGTCTATGTACTCGGTTCGGTGCGCAAACCCGGCTTTTTCGCCCTGACCGGCCCGACGACCGTGCTGGAAGTGATCTCCAAGGCCGGCGGCTTGAGCGAAGACGGCTCCCGCCGCATCTTGCTGATGCGCGGCAGCGCCGACCCCGCCCGGTTGCGTCAGATGATCGAACAATCCGGCGCGCAGGCCGGCGAAGAGGAACTGCGCCGCGCCGGGCTCGAGCCGCCGGAAATCATCGACGGACGCAAGCTGATCGACGAGGGCGACACCTCGCAGAACCGCCTGCTCAAATCCGGCGATGTCCTCTACATTCCCAAAATGAAGAAAGTCTACGTGTTGGGCGAAGTGGCGCGGCCCGGCGGCGTGCCTTACGATGAGGGGCTGACGCTGCTGCAGGCCGTCTCGCTGGCCGGCGGTACCACGCAAATGGCGGCCAACACGATCACCGTCACCCGCAAGGTGGACGGGCAGGAAAAGCGCTTCAAATTGAAACTCAAGGCGATCATGAGCGACACCAGCAAGGATCTGGTGTTGGAACCCGACGACGTCATCGTGATCAAACGGCGCTGGCTGTAGGAGGAAGCTTCCGTGGCGAACCGGGCGACCGCGGCGATCAACTTCGCCGAGCTGGGCAAGGTGCTCTACAAACGGCGCTGGACCATCCTCTTTTTCTTCCTGGTCGTCACCATCGTCGTCACCATCGCCACGCTGATGCAAACGCCCATCTACCGGGCGGTCGCCGTCATTCAGATCGAAACCGAGGCGCCCAACATCATCGGCTTCAAGGAAGTCGTCGCTCTCGGTTCGCAAAACTACTGGGCCTCCAAGGAATACTACGAAACGCAGTTCCGCATCATCCGCAGTCGACCCGTCGCGGAAGAGGTCATCCGCCGTCTGCAATTGGACGCGCAGCCGCCCTTCAAACACGCGCTCGAAAAGGACAAGGCCCAACTGCTGATCAACATGGTGCAGATTCAGCCGATCAAAAACAGTCAGCTGGTGGCCATCAGCGTCGAATACCACGATAAAAAGCGGGCCGCCGAAATCGCCAACACGCTTGCCGAGGTCTACCGCGAGCAAAACCTGACCAACAAATTCGAAGCGTCCAAAGAGGCGCTCACCTGGTTGGGTCGCGAACAGAGCGACCGCGCGCGCCTGGTGCAGGAAGCCGAAGAGGAACTGATCAACTTCCTGCGCGAGCACAACATCGTCAGCTTCGAAGAGCGGCAGAACATCGTCAACCAACGCGTGCAAACCTTGTCGGACGCGGTCACCGACGCCAAGCGCAGCCTGATCGCCAGCCAGATCAATTTCCAGAAAGCGGTCGCCGCCCAAAAGAGCGGCGATGCGTTGTCGATCCCCGAGGTCATCGCCAACGAGCTGATCCAGAACCTGAAAGAAGAGCTGGTTTTGCTCCAGAAGGAAAAGAGCAAAATGAGCAAAAAATGGAAGCCGGATCACCCGGGCTTCCAGAAAATCCAGAACCAGATCGACCAGCTCACCCAGGACATCGACGATGAAGTCGGCGTGATCGTCGGCGGGTTGCAGACCACCTACCAGCGCGACTCGAGCCGCGCCAAGCAACTGGAAGAGGAGCTGGAAGAGGCCAAGAAGGAAGCGCTCGATCTGCAGCGGCTGGAAATCGCCTACCGCATCAAAAAGCGCGGCGCGACGGCCGAAGGCGAACTTTACGACGAACTGCAGAAGCGCCAAAAGGAAACCGAAATCACCAAGACGCTCAGCGCCAACAACATCCGTGTGATCGAACCGGCGCTCGAACCCAAGAGCCCGCTCCGCCCGCGCAAGCGCATGAACGTGATGCTCGGCGCGCTGTTGGGCTTGCTCGGCGGCGTCGGTTTGGCGTTTTTGCTCGAATACCTCGACACGACGATCAAGACCAGCGAAGACCTCGAGCGCACGGTGAACGTGCCGTTTTTGGGCATCATCCCCAGCTTCTCGGCCGACGAGGAAAGCAGCCACGACGAGCTGTTCACCTATCGCTATCCGAAGAGTTCGGTCACCGAAAGCTGCCGCTCGATCCGCACGAACATCATCTTCAGCAGCGCCGGCATGACCTTGCGCCGGCTGCTGGTCACCTCGGCCGGCCCGCAGGAAGGCAAGTCGACCGCGGTGATCAACCTGGGCATCATCTTCGCCCAGGGCGGCAAGCGCGTGCTCATCGTCGATTCCGACCTGCGTCGCCCGCGGTTGCACCGCGCTTTCGGCGTGCCGCGCAAGCGCGGTCTGACCAACCTGATCATGGGCGAATCGACCACCGAAGAGGTCATCATCCACACCGAAGTGCCCGGCGTCGATCTGATTCCCTGCGGCCCGATTCCGCCCAATCCGTCGGAGTTGCTGGGCTCGCCGCGCATGCGCGAAATCAGCGACGAACTGGCCGACCGTTACGACCTGGTGCTCTACGATTCGCCGCCGGTCGTCGCGGTGACCGACGCGGTGGTCATGTCCAAATCCGTCGAGGGCGTCGTGCTCATCGCCAAGGCGGGCAAGACCACCCGCGAGATTCTGACCAAGGCGGTGCGGCAGTTGACCGACGTGGGCACGCACGTGCTGGGCTCGGTGCTCAACGACTTCAACATCCGCGGCGCGGGATATCGTTATTACTATTACTACTATCATTACCGCTCGCGCGAAGGCGACGAGGACGGTCAGGAAAAGGTCGTGCGCAAGCGGGTCAAAAGGCGACGCAGCTCCGGATCCGACAGCGATAAAGGGTAAGCCATGATTCTGGTCACCGGCGGCGCGGGATTCATCGGTTCGCATATCGTGCGCGCGTTGCTCGCCGCGGGCGAGTCCGTGCGCGTGCTCGACGACTTATCGACCGGGCGGGCCGACAACCTGGCCGGGCTGTCGGTCGACTTCGTACGCGGCGACATCCGCGACGCGGCGACGGTCGCGCGGGCGGTCGCCGGCGTGCGGGCGGTCTGCCATCACGCGGCGATGATCAGCGTGCCGCGCTCGGTCGAGGACCCGCTGGGCAGCCACCGCGTCAACGTCGAGGGCACGCTGACCGTGCTCGAAGCCGCGCGCCAGGCGGGCGTGAAGCGCTTCGTCCTCGCGTCCAGCGCGGCGATCTACGGCGACGAACCGTCGCTGCCCAAATCCGAACAATCGCCGCAACGGCCGCAGTCGCCCTACGCGATCCACAAGTTGATCGGCGAGCAGTACCTGCGCCTGTACCACGACCTGTACGGCCTGGACACGCTCAGTCTGCGCTACTTCAACGTCTACGGCCCGCGGCAGGATCCGGCCAGCCCCTACGCCGCGGTGATTCCGCTGTTCATCGCCGCGCTGCGCGACGGCCGCCGCCCGACGATTTTCGGCGACGGCCGGCAAACGCGCGATTTCATCTACGTCGGCGACGTCGCCCGCGCCAATGTCGCCGCGCTCCAGGCGCCCGCTCCCGGCGGGCGGGTAATCAACGTGGCCGGCGGACGGCGCATCGATCTGCTCGAACTGCTTGCCACGCTCGGCCGCATTTTCGGGGTGGATCCCGACCCGCTGTTTGCGCCCGAGCGCCCCGGCGATGTGCGCCACAGCGTCGCCGCCGTCGAAGCCGCCGCCCAGGTGCTGGCCTTCCGACCCGCCGTCGAGTTGCCCGAAGGTCTGGCGGCCACCGTGGCCTGGAGCCGCGGAGGGAGTTAGCAGCCGCATGACATCGGTCGGTCGCGAACGTTCGGTGCTCGTCGCTGGGGAAGCGCTGACGCTCGTCACCGTGTTCTTTCCGGTCCTGTTCTACGGCGGTCACGGCGCGTTTGCGCGCGGCGTCGAGGGCGTCCTCGGGGCGCTCCTGCTGGGTCTGGTGTTCCTGGAGCGCGCCCGCAAAGGCCCGGCGCGGCCGGTCACCCGCCGCAAGCTTCCCTATCTCGAACCGTGGTTGCCGCTGGTCTTGCTGGCCGGTTTCGCCGTGGTGCATGTCGTCCAACTGCTGCCGTTGCCCGCGCCGTTGGTGCGCCTGCTGGCCGGCTGGTCGCCCGACGGCTCGTGGAGCCGCCTGACGCCCCATCCCGAAGCCACGCTGCGCGCGCTGATTTCCTGGCTTGCGCCGGCGGCGGTGTTCGCCTCGATCACGCTGCTTTACGACACGCGCGGCGCCGCGCGGCGGTTGTTTTTCGCCCTGTTGCTCGTCGCCGCGTTCACCTCGTTTTACGGCATCACCGAGGTGGTCAGCGGCAGCGAAACGATCTGGGGCCTGCCCAAGGCGGCTTATCGCGGTTGCGTCACCGGCTCGTTCGTCAACCGCAACAACTTCGCCGCGTTCATGACCCTCGGCCTGGGCGCGGCCTGCGGTCTGGGCCTGTACGGTTGGGCGAAACTCGGCGGCGGCCAGCGGCCGGAGGGCGGCGTCGAACGCGTGGCCTTGCTCGTTTTCGTCGCCGCGTTGTGTCTGGCCGGCGCGGTGCTTTCGCGCAGCCGCGGCGGTTTGGCGAGCGTGGTGCTCGTCGGATTTCCCGTCGGCCTGTTTTTCGTCGGCCGCCGTCGCCGCGCCGCCTTCGTTACGCTCGCCGGCGCGTTGGTCGTGGTGACCGTGCTGCTCAGCGTCTGGATCAGCCGCGAGCCGCTCACGCAACGTTTCTCCGCCCTGCCCGACGAAGCGAACGCCGCCGACGCCCGCCCGGCCGCGTGGCTCGCGTCGGTGCGCATTTTCGCGCGCGCGCCGTTGTTGGGCGCCGGCGCGGGCACGTTCGAAGATCAATTCCGCGTCACGTCCGGCTCGGGCATCCAGGTCCGTTACAACCACGCGCACAGCGATCCGCTGGAGTTTCTCGCCGAAACCGGCGTCGTCGGCTTCGGCCTGCTGTCGGCCGCGATCCTCTGGACCTTGGCGCTCACCGGGCGCGCGTTGCGCCGTCGCCACAGCCGATTTGCGCGTTCGCTGACCGTCGGCGCGCTGGTCGGCCTGGCCGCCGTGCTGGTGCATGGCCTGTTCGACTTCCCGCTGCAGGTCCCCGGCGTGCGCGTGGCCTGGTTCGCCATGCTCGGCGCGGCGTATCTGGTCGCCAACCGGAGGTTGACGCGATGAAGCTGCGCGACGTCGTCATGGTGGCGGCTTTCCTTTCCTTGCTGGCGGTGCTGGCCGGCAAAAGCCTGACGATGACGATCGGCGCGTTTTACTCCCGCGCGGTGGCGCTCGAACGGCGGCAGTTGCAGCTGGCGCAGGAACGCCCGTCGCCGGCCCATCTGGCCGAAGAGATCGAACGGCTCGACCGCGCGCTACGCTGGTCGTCTTGCGACAGCGACGCGCTGTACCTCAAGGCGCGCAACCTGCATCGCCTGGCTTTGCTGGACGACGAGGTCGACCGGCGTTTGGTTCGTGCGGCGCTCGGCGGGCGGGGCGACGATCGCGCTGCCTTGTTGTCCGCCGCCGTCGCCGCGTACGACCGCGCCGTCGCCTGCAATGCGCTGGTGTCCGGCGCGCGTTTCTGGCGCCTGAGCGCGCAACTTTCCCTCGCCGCAGCGGATCGGCAAAGGTGGCGCGAACGATACCGCGGCGCCGCCGCGGCCGCGCTGAAGTACGATCCGCACGATGCGGCGATTCTGCGCGCGGCGGGCGATCTGGCGTTGGCTTACGACGACGAGGAGGCGGCGCGGTCGTGGCATCGGCAGGCGCTGGCCCTGCGGCTGGACGGCCTGGAGGAAATCGCCGCGCAATGGCTGGATCGTCTCGACGGACCGGCGGTGCTCGACGAAGTGATCCCGCGCACGGGCGAGGCGCGCCGGCGTCTGGCGCAATTTTATTTCGGCGAGTGGCTGTTCGCCGACGCGCGCGACGTTTTCACGACGGCGCTGGCGTTGGCGGGCGAAACGCCGGTGTGGCCGGAAGCGGAGGAGACGATCGCCGACGGCGATTTTCGCGCCGAGGAACGACTCTTGTTGCATCCGTGGGAGATCGAGCCGGTGCGCAACGTGCGCTTGGAGCGCCAAAGCGACAAACAGGGAACGTCGTTTTTACGCGCCTCCTTCCACCATGGACCGTTTAATTGGTACCATGTTTTCCAGCGCGTGCCGGTCGAGCCCGGCCGCCGGTATCGCCTGAGCGCGCGCGTGCGCGTCGAGGGCTTTGTCGCGACCGAGGAGTTCGGCGTCGAGGCGGTGCATCCGTACGCCGCCGAATTGTTCAGCGCCGGGGCGCGCTGCCGGGCGGGCGGCGCCGCGGCCGAAAACGACGCCATGCCGGTCAGCGCCGGGCGGTTCGTCGACACGGCCGTCGAATTCGACGTGCCGCCGGATTTGCGTTTGTTGACCGTCCGCCTGCGGCGCTTCGGCGTCGGCCGGGCGGAAAAGGGATTCGTCGATTTCGCCGCGGTGTCGCTCAAACCCGCGGCCCAACCTGAGGCGGACGCCGGTGGAGAAAAGTAGCGTCGTCATTCGCACCTTCAACGAGGCGGCCCATCTGCGCCGCACGTTGACGGCCGTGTTCGCCCAGCGCGACGTGACGCCCGAAGTGATCGTCGTGGATTCGGGCAGCACCGACGACACCGTGGCCATCGCCCGCGAATTTCCCGTCACGCTGATCGAGCTGCCGCACGCGGAGTTTACTTACGGGCGCGCGCTCAATCGCGGTTTCGCCGCCGCGACCGCGCCGGTGGTCGTCAGCCTGTCCGCTCATGCGCTGCCCCTGGACCGCCACTGGCTGCGCAACCTCGTCCGGCCGCTGGCCGACGAACGCGTGGCCGGCGTCGTCGGCAAGACGCTGCCGCACCCGGATTGCAATCCCTTCGACCGGCGCGGCCTGCTGCGCCAGTACGGCGTCGAGCGGCATTATCTGGCCGAGGGATCCATGCCGACGTTCTCCAACGCCAACAGCGCCGTGCGGCGGTCGGTGTGGGAACGGGAGCCTTTCGACGAAACGCTGCCCTATTCCGAAGACGCTTTGTGGGCGCGGCGGCAGATGGGTCTAGGCCGCGCGCTGGTCTACGCACCCGACGCGGCGGTCTACCACAGCCACAACGAGACGGTCGCGCAGTTGCGGCGACGCTTCTGGAACGAAAGCCGCGCCCGGGAGCAAATCGATCCGCACAACCCGCGCTTCGCCGTGCGGGCGCTGGCGCTGGACCTGCTGGCCGGCACGCTTTACGACTGGTGGACGATTCTGCGCACGCGCGCCGGTCTGTTCTGGTATGTGTTCGCCGTGCGTCGCCGTTGGGCGATCGACGTCGGGCGCTACTGCGGCGCGCGGCATATCGTGCTGCCCGAGCGCGGGTGGGCCGCGCCGGCGCTGCTCAAACGCTGGAGCCTGCGCCTGCTGCGCCTGGGCGGATCGCTGGCCGGACGACTCGCGCCGCAAGTGGTCCGGCTGACGGGCAAGCACGCACGGCCGATTCACCCCAAGCACCTGCTGCCGGCCGGACGCGATCACTATTGGTACGCCGACGAACTGGCCGGCGGCGAAACCGCGCTCGACGTCGGCTGCAACGTCGGCGCGCACACGGCCTTCGCGGCCAAACAGGGCTTGCGCGTGATCGGCTTCGACATCGACCGCCGCGCGCTGGTCCACGCGCGCTACGTGCTGGGCGAACAGCCGGCGTTGATCGTGCGCGCCAGCGCGGAAGAAGCGTTCCCGGTCGCCGACGCTTCCTGCGACCGCGTGCTGGCCTTCGACGTCATCGAGCATCTGCGCGATCCGGATCATCTGCTGGCGGAAATCGCCCGTGTGCTGCGCGCCGACGGCCTGTTGCTGCTCACCGCGCCCAACGCCGAAACGACCTGGAAGAAGCGCTATCGCGCGGCGGGGTTGGACTCGTTCGCCGACCCGACCCACCGCGTGGAATACACCCGCGCCGGCCTGCGGAAAACCCTCGTCGCCGCCGGATTTGCCGTCGTGCGCGAGGAACCGATTGTGCTCGATACGCCGCTCGCGCCGTGGTACGATTTGCTCGGGGCCTGCTCGTTGCGACTCTATGCCCGGCTGGCCGACCGCAAACGGCGAGCGGCATTGGCCCGCCCGGACGACTCCACCGGCTGGCGGCTGGTGGCGCGAAAGGCGTCGGCATGATGCACGTGGCCTTATTGCACGAATACTTCGTCCCGCACGCACCCGGCGGCGCGGAATGGTCCACCCTGCACCTGGCGCGCGCCCTGGCGGCGCGCAACCTGCACGTCACCGTCATCACCAATGATCTGGCCGACGAAGCCACGCGCGACGCAACCGCGCGGTTGGACGCCGAATTGGTCGGCGAACGCATCCGCGTCGTGCGCCTGCCTTTCGACCGCAAAATGTCCGGCCCGCCGCAGGCCTTCCCCAGTTACGTGTTCGGTTCGCGGCGCACCGAGCGCTATCTGGCGCGGGCGTTGCTGGCCTCCGGGGTCGAGCCGGACCTTTATCACGTGCAGGGCCTGGGGATGCTCGTGGCCGGCCGCGAGGCGGCGCGGGCGCGGGGCAAACCGCTGGTGCTGACGATCCGCGATTACCGCGCGCTGTGTCCGGTGGCGCTGTGCCTGCACCGCGATCATCTGCCGCCGATGTACTGCGGACGAAAAAAATTCAACGCCTGTACGCGCGAGTATCTGACCGAGTACGGTTACCGCCTCAGCCCGCTGGGCCGCCTGCGGCACCGCGTGCGCCGCGAGCTGGAATGGCGGGCGCGACGGCGGCAGGCGGCGGCGTTGCGCGACGCGGACGCGACGATTTTCGTTTCCGACGCCACGCGGATGATCTACAGCGCGGCCAACCTGCAGGGGCGCCGCAGCGCGGTTATCCACAACTTGCCCGCCGTCGAGGAGGAAGGCGCGACCGCCGCGCAAGTGCGCGAGCGCTACGGATTGGACGGGCCGGTCGTGCTGTTCGTCGGGCGCTGGTCGCTGGGCAAGGGCGCGCAGGAACTGAGCGCGGCCTGGCCGCTGATCGCCCAGGCGCATCCGCAGGCGCAACTGGTCATCGCCGGGCGCGCCGAATCCGAGCTGCAACCCGAACCGGCCGCGCGGGTGGTTTTCACCGGCGGCCTGCCGCATGCCGACGTCATCGGGCTGTATCGTCTGGCCGACGTCGTCGCGCTCCCCTCGCGCTGGCCCGAGCCCTACAGCCGCGTGGCGCTCGAAGCGATGCATGCGGGCAAGCCGGTCGTGGCGACGAACGCCGGCGGCAATCCGGAGCAGGTCGTCGAGGGCGTGACCGGCTACCTCGTGCCGCGCCGTCACGCGCCAGCCTTCGCCGAGGCCGTCAACCGCCTGCTGGCCGATCCCGCGCTGGCGCGCCGCCTGGGCGAGGCGGGCCGGCTGCATCTGGCCGAGGCGTTGAGCGGCGAGCGCCAGTTGGCTATGCTGATCGCGCTGTACCGGCAACTGCTCGGCGAGGGGAGAAGCTGACTTTGCGAATCTGCGCTCCGGCGACCAGCCTGCGGGAAGACACCGCCATGGGCGGTGGCTTTTTTCATGTGAAGAACCTGCAAGGGCTGGCCGACCTGGGCGTGCGCTGCCTGATCCCCCTCGCCTTCAACCCGGTTTACGAAGCCCGCCGCCGCTGGGAAGTGCGGTCGCTGCCGTTGCGCCGCACCTGCAAACTTGGCGCGCTGCTGTCGAACGTCGTTTTCTGCGGCATGGTGCTGTGGCAACGCTTCGGGCGCGGCGAGCGCTTCGACCTGGTGCGCATCGGCGACCTGTACCACTTCGGGCCCGGCGCGCTGCTGGCCGCGCGTTTGTGCCGCCGCCCGACCGTTGGGATGATTCACCATATCGATGCGGATCGCCGTCGCGAGAACGCGGTGGTCGGCTGGACCGCCCGCCGACTCGACGGCGTCACCGTGCCCAGCCGCGCGACCGCGCGCGACGTCGAGCGCGTCTACGGCGTCGCGCCGGAAAAACTGCACGTGATCGTCGAGGGCGCATCGGTGGCGGCGTTGCCGGAAGAGGAGGCCGCGGCGGCGCGGGCGCGTTGGGGCGTCGACGGCAAGCAAGTGATCGGTTGCCTGGGACGGCTTGACGAGCGCAAGAACGTCGCGCTGTTGCTGGCCGCGTTCGCGCTTATCGCGGCAGAACATCCGCGGGCCGTGTTGCTGTTGGGCGGGGACGGGCCGTTACGCGACGAGCTGACCGCGCAGGCGCGGCGGTTGGGCGTGGCCGAACGCGTCGTGTTCGCCGGGCGGGTGGACGCGGCGGACAAGGCGCGGTTTTATCGCGCGCTGGATCTGTTCGCGTTTCCCAGCCTGATGGAAGGCTTCGGCCTGGCGGTGGTCGACGCGCTGGCCGTCGGCGTTCCGGCGATCGTCAGCGATCGCGGCAGCCTGCCCGAGGTGGTCGACGATGGGCGCACCGGCCGGGTCGCGCCGATCGACGATCCGCAACCGCTGGCCGACGCGCTGGCGCAACTGCTCGGCGACGACAAACTGCGGCGCCGCCTGGGCGATGCGGCGCGGCGCGATACGGCCAAGCGCTTCACCTGGGAACAATGCGCGCGCGATACGCTGGACGCCTACCGCGGCGTGTTGGCCGAAAAACGCGGCCGACACCTGGGCGTGCTGCTCAACTCCGGCGACAGCCTGGCGGTGATGGAACGCGAGGGTCAACGCGGGCGGTTCGTCGACCATTACCTGCGCCGCTACGTCGACGCCTTCGCGCAAGTCAGCGTGTTCACCTACGGCGACGAAAACCGCATCATGTTCGAGCGCGCGCATTTCGTGCCCGGCAAGCCTCGTTGGAAGGGCCCGTTGTACGCCGCGCTGATGCCGTTGCTGCACCGGCGCGTCTTCCGCGAGATCGGCCTGCTGCGCGTGATGCAGACCGGCGCGGCGCTGCCCGCCGTGATCGCCCGCGCGCTGTACGGCACGCCGCTGGTGCTGACCTACGGTTATCGCTACGGCGATTTCATGCGCCTCAAGGGCCGCCGCGCGTACGGCTGGTGGCTCGATCGGCTCGAGCGCATCACGCTGCCGCGGGCCGAGCGGGTAATCGTCACCACGCCGGCGCTGCAGGCGCACGTGGCGCGGTTCGTCGGCGAGGAACGAATCGCCTTCCTGCCCAACGGCGTCGATCTGTCGCGTTTCAAGCCGCACCCGCACGAGCGCCCGGCGGTGGCGACCGCGTTGTTCGTCGGTCGGCTGACCGCGCAGAAAAATCTGCCGCTGGCCGTCGCCGCGCTGGGGCCGCTGGCCGAGCGCGTGCGGCTGGTGTGCGTCGGCGCGGGCGAGCAGGAGACGGAATTGCGGCAGGCGGCGCGGCAGGCCGGGCTGTCGCTGGAGTTGGTCGGCGCGGTGCCGCACGAAAAACTGCCGGAGTATCATCGCCGCGCCGATTTGTTCGTGCTGCCCAGCTTGATCGAAGGGCACCCCAAGGCGCTGGTCGAGGCGATGGCCGCCGGCTTGCCCTGCGTGGGCGCGGACGCGCCGGGGATTCGCGACGTGATCGTGCACGAGCACAACGGTCTGCTGGCCGCACCGGAACCGGCGGCCTTTCGCGCGGCGGTCGAGCGCGTGCTGGACGATCCGTCCTTCGCGCAAGCGCTCGGCGAGCGGGCGCGGGCGACGGCGCTGGCGCAATACGATCTGACGCGGCTGTTGGATCGCGAAATCGTTTTGTTGCGCAACGTGGCGGAGGGCTATTGACCGTGTCGCGCGTGTTGATGCTCTTCAACCGTCCGCGCGCCGCCCTGCTGGCGGAGGCCGAACAGGGGCGTTGTCCCGACGAATTGCTCTACGGCCTGCGCACCCTGCGCGAGCGGGGCTGGCCGATCGAAACCAGCGACGACGGCTTCGCGCCGTCGTGGACCACGCGCGCCTACCGCCTGCTCAACGACGTGCTCTCGCACGGCGGCCGCCGCACCGGGTTTCATCTCCAGCAGGCGCTGCGCCTGCGCGCCCGCCTGCGCCGCGCGGAGCTGATTTTCGCCACCGCCGACAGCAGCGGCATGCCCGTGCTGTTGTTGCGCGCGCTTGGGTTGATTCGCACGCCGGTGATCACCTCGTCGATCGGTTTGGCCGAAACCTTCGGCGAACCGGTCGGCGCGGTATACGGCCTGTACCGCCGCCTGTTGCGCGAAGCGGCGGCGGTGATCGTCTACGCGTCCGACGAGCGCGCGGCGCTGATCAAGCTGTTCGGCCTCGCGCCGGAAAAGGTGCATTTCGTGCCTTTCGGCGTGCAGACGGATTTTTTCGCCGGCGCCGCGACGACCGCCGGGCCGCCGTTGGCTTTCGGCATCGACCATCGCCGCGATTGGCCGACCTTCTTGGCCGCCGCGGCCGGTTACGACGGCACGCTGGAATTGGTGACCAACCCCGATTTGCTGCGCGGACTGGCGCGACCGCGCAATGTGCTCGCCCTGCCGCCCGAGCCGATCGCCGATCTGCGCGCCCGCATGCAACGCGCGCGCTTCGTCGTGCTGCCGGTGCGCGACAATAACTACAGCGGCGCGACGATCAGCCTGCTGCAGTCGTTGGCCGCGGGCAAGGCGGTGATCGTGTCGCGCACGCGGGCCGTCGCCGACGGCTACGGGTTGGTCGACGGCGAGAACTGCCTGCTCGTGCCGCCGGGCGACGTGCCGGCGCTGGCCGCGGCGCTCGACCGCCTGGCGCACGACGAGGCGCTGGTCGCGCGTCTGGGCGCCAACGCGGCGGCGCACGTGCGCGCACGCCACGACATCGTCCATTTGGCGACGGCGCTCGAGAACGTTTGGCGCGGGGTGCGGCCATGATCCGCCGCGTCGCGCAACGGCTGAACTTCGATCTTGATTATTATCTATCCGGATATTCGTTGCTGTTTGTCGACCAGTTCATCACGTTGGTCACCGGCCTGGCCACGACCTGGTGTTTCACCAACCTCGCGGCGAAGAGCATGTACGGCGGGTACGCGCTGATCGTCTCGCTCGCCTCGTGGCTGACGATGGTCACCCTGCCCGGCGTGGGGCAGGCGATTCAGCGCTCGTCGGCGCGCGGCTTCGACGGCGCGTTCATGGTCGGCCTGCGCCGGCGCTTGACGGCCGGGGCGGTCGGCAGCGCGCTGCTGCTCGTCTTTGCGTTGGCGTTTTTGTTCGCCGGGCGCACGACGCTGGCCGGCGGCGCGCTGGCGGCGTCGGTGCTGTTCCCCTTCGTCTACGCGATGGACGATTTCCGCGGCGTGTTGTTCGGCAAGCAGCGCGTCGGCGTCTACGTCGCGGTGCACGGCGTCATTCAGGCCGGCGTGGCCGCGGCGACGATCGTCACGCTGGCGCTGCGCTGGCCGCTGATCGCGATCCTGGCCGCGAACATGGGCGCGCGCGCATTGGGACACGTGTGGTCGGTTCTC